>OGYF01001037.1_pt1 | contig 25119 bp, 22 predicted proteins | sample 1576451 | NCBI WGS metagenome assembly OGYF01 (sample SAMEA3541505, study PRJEB24748) | human gut metagenome | biome: human gut; feature: human-associated habitat; material: faeces | place: China | collected 2012
TGTCATCATAGAACACCCGGACCTCTACTCCTGCTTTCACCCGTTCTTCCAGCACCGTCTGTATCCTGCTCCATGCATATTCGTCTTCAATTGCATGATATTCCATGAAAATAAATTTCCCGGCCTTTGCCAGATCAGCAAGCTGCGCCTCCAGTCCTTTGACCGCTTCATCAAAATAAGTCACATCCGTATTCTGATACACCGGATAACACGCATTTCTTTCTATATAATTAGAAACATTTCCCGCTTTCGGATCTGACACATTCAGACGTTCCAGCACTTCCTTATTTTCCGGCAAAAGTGGCAGAAGCTTCTCATCAATCCTTTTGTAACGCATCCGCATCTTCCGGGTTCCACCGTTCATACCGATCATAAAATAAAGTGCTACTCCAAGGATCGGAAATGTCAGGATCAGGATGATCCACGGTGTCTTCATCGAGGAAGTCTCATTTCTCCCATATATTTTCAGAACCAGTATGACGGCAAATATTCTGGTCAGATTGTCTATGAATACCGCATATTCATTCAATCCTTTGAATATCCCAACCAGGAACAGCACTTCCAGCAAAATTGAAAGCACTGAAAACATCAGCCGTTTCACGCCATTCTGTGTCTTTTTCTTTCCTTCCAGTGTATGACTGCTCATCTTCTCACTCTTTTCTTCTATCGTAAATTATGATTATACTAACACGAACGTGTTTCCGTCTCAAGCTTTATCCGGTATTTTGTAAATTACCGTCCGGAAATGATTGACATAATTCTTCTATGTATTATAATGTTAGTCGTTACTAATCATCGTTAGTTTGTATTGAAATCGGAGGAATTATGCCACTGAATCTGGCCGTCATCGGCATCGACTATATTGTACAAAAAACTTGTGGAAATGAAGAAGAACGCCACCACTTAGAATCGCTTGGTTTTGTTGAAGGTGCATCTATCTGCATCCTGTCCGCATTTTTCGGCTATTACGTTGTCCGCATCAAAGACAGCAAGATCGGAATCGGAAAAGATCTTGCCAAGATGATCATCGTCCAGGCCGAATAGTTATTTATGAGGAGATTTACATGAAAAAGAAAAAAAGCATATTACATCTTTGCGAAGCCACCTTTTTGCTTCTTCTGCTGATACTTATATCCACACTATATCTTGTGAAATACTTACAGTCTCTCAGAGGCTCCTATTCCCCTATGCTTCACCTGATCCAGCTGATTCTGCTGCTTGTGGTACTGACACTTGCCCTGACACTGATCCAGCGTGAACTACTTTCCAGATTACTGGTCAATGCTTTCCGGGATATTACAGGAATTCATAATAAAACATCTCTTGAAAATAAAATCGCTGAGCTCGGAGAACTTCCAAGCACCTTTGGAATCGGTGTTATAATGTTCGACCTGAACAATCTGAAACACGTTAACGACACATACGGACACGAAAAAGGTGATGAATTCATACAGGCATTTGCCTACTGCCTGACAAGGATACTGGATTCTAACAGTTTCCTTGCCCGATACGGTGGGGATGAATTCATTATCATCCAGACCGATACGGATTCCGAACATCTGAAGCAGATGCAGCACCGGCTGGCAAATCTGGTTCATGATTATAATAATCAGTCCACACTCCCGCTTAGCTATGCAACCGGCTATGAGATCAGTCGACAGAATCACTATTTTATGATGGAAGATCTGATCAATGCCGCCGATAAAAAAATGTATCAGGACAAAACACAGAAAAAACTGGCAGCTATCAAGCAGAATTCTTCCACAATCCCACCGACAAATGCTGTTATTCCAACCGGCTCTTCCGAATTCGTTGCAGAAAAGATCCATCAGCTTCAACAAGGTACAACCGGCAGCCATACCATTGCCGTTATTTCTACTGATGTAGAAAATTTTCATTACATCAATGACAAATATGGTTATCCTCTCGGAAATGAAATTCTGAATATTGTATATGATGAACTTGCAGCCAGTTCGCTTACTTTATTTACCACCCGCGTCTTTTCTGACGTCTTTATCAGTATTGCCGATATGGAACGCTTATCTAACGATGCATTGTTGACACAAATTCAATTATTAGACAAACGCATCTGCCACCGGATCCAGGATACCTATCATATCAGTTTCTTCCGGACCAATTCCGGCATCTGCTGTATCCCAGATCCAACAACTCCGCCGGAAACACTCATTTCCTATGCCAATGTGGCAAGACGCCTTGCCAAGAAAATGATCTCTCACTGCTGCATTTATTCCGATGAGATCGACCAGCAGGAAAAGATGCAGGCAGAAATTCTTCATTCCTTTCATTCGGCACTTGAGCATCAGGAATTCGAAATCTATTTCCAGCCGAAGGTTACACCGTGCACCGGAGCCATCTCCAGTGCCGAAGTTCTTGTCCGCTGGATACGAAACGGACAGATGCTGTGGTCCCCTGCCATTTACATTCCACTGTTTGAGCAGAATGGATTTGTTGCCTCTCTGGATTATTACATTTACGGGAAAACATTCCAATGGCTTCAGAAATATTCCGATACACTTCCGGAACATTTCCAGATCTCACTGAATGTCTCTCCGCTTCATTTTGAACAGCCGCAGATCTTCATTGATAAGATTCAGGAACTACTTCGTACCTATCAGGTGGATCCGACTCATCTTACATTTGAGATTACAGAGTCCACTTATGTAAATAATACTGACGCAGTCAATCAGGTCATCCGTAGTTTTAAGCAATACAACATCCGGATTTCCATGGATGATTTCGGTTCCGGCTATTCGTCACTGAATACATTAAAAGATCTGTTATTTGATGAAGTCAAGATTGACCGAAAGTTCCTCGGTGACACCTTAACGGAAAATGCCCGAATCGTTCTTCAGGAAGTCTTCCATATGTTAAAACGCATGGGAAAATCCATTGTGTGCGAAGGTGTGGAAACACAGGAAATTGCTGATTTCCTGCAAAATGAAGGCTGTAATGAGATTCAGGGATTCCTTTATTACAGACCGATGTGCCAGGAGGATTTTGAAAAATTAATCTTAAAGTAATCATAAGGACAGTGCCCGAAAAGCCGGACCTGTCCTTATTACTTAAAAAGCATTTCAAAGTTCCCTTAGATTTTCAACAATACTCTGCCTCTTGCCTGCATGGTAAAGCACAGCAGGAATCAGCCACCCCAGCAGAAGAAATACCGGTATAATCACGATTACAGGCATGATGGTAAAATGGTAGCTGACAAACCAGAACATATCGCTCATCACATTGCCAAGCATAGGACTGATCGCCACAGAAACTATAAGGGACGCTATGATGGAGCCCACCGCATAAAATAACCCCTCGTAAACAAGCATATTTTTTAGCTGCCTGTTGGTCATGCCCACAGATTGTAATACGGCAAATTCTCTCTTTCTGGACAAAATTCCTGTCATAATTGCATTGAAAAAGTTAAGTATGCCCACAAGCCCGATTATGGCACAGAGGGCACCACCACAGATTAAAAACATATTTTTAAACCGGGTAAATTCACGTCTGACAGATGCCTTGCTCTCATACATGAGAGTAGATGTATCTCCTGCTGTGAGCTTTTGCAGATACTGTTCAGCGCTTGCTTCTGTCTGAGAATCCGGTGTGTCAAACATATAAAACTTCGGAATGACATCTGTACCGCTGTCCTCCTTAAGCTTCTCTACCGGCAAAACCATGTTATAACCCAGACTTGTATAACGGAAGCTGATGGAATAAGGGACAGTCACAAGAGCACATACACTGTACTCCCCCTCTTTTGCCTCTTCCTCATGGTACTCCAAATATTCCTCAGGCGTGGTCTGTTGGTCTGCCCGCTCGCCGGTTCGGCTGTCTATGTCATATCCAATCTGGTAGTTTACGGTATAAGTGTCTCCCAGCTCAGGGTAGTTGTCCAAATTTACTATATTGCCGTAATCGTCTGTGGATACAGCTACAGCGATTGCGTGGCTATCCGGGTCAGATAGTGGCTCCAGGGAGCCTTTTACTACAGTAAGCTTGTCAAAAAGTCCATCGTCAAAGCCCTCTATCCTGGCGTCGACAAGTATGCTGTCACCTTTCTGCTCGTAGTGGGAGAGTTCCTTCTGCAGCTCTTTGCCGTTTAGATAGTTTTCTGCCAATTTACTATACTGGTCTGTCTCCATCCACATCATAGGGGATATGTCTGCCAGGTCATAGCCGCTTCCAGAGACAGTCTCATCTGTGTTTTCCTTTATCTCATCAATGGTATCTGCTCCTATATACTCATCTGCCGTATTATAGCGGAAATAGTCTGTACTGCTCACGATAAAGTCTGCACAGGTTGACCTGTCCACATATTTATCCATGTCAAAGCCATTGACAAGTGAAAAAAGCACATTCAAAAGTGTTACGGAAAGTGTCAGTGAGACTACAACCAGGATGGTTTTCTTCTTATTTCTGCCAAGATTGGCAAAAGCCATCTGATATACCTTAGCCCCACGGCTGTGGCGTTTTTTCTTTTTGCCGGTCATGCCTTCTGTATATTTTGCTGCCTCAACAGGCGATACCTTTGCAGCCATTTTGCCGGGCTTCCTGCAGGACAAAAAGACAGTGATAATGGCAAATACAGCAGAACCGATAAAAATAAGCGGCGAGCTGCTGATAGCAGCCTTTGTGCCTATAATACTTGTGGTCTCTAATGCAATAGGAGTTAAAACCGCACCAATGCCATAGCCCAGAAGTAATCCTACCGGAATACCGATAATACACAAAAACAGAGCTTCCTGTGTGATTATGCGCCTTAATTGTCTTGGGGTGGTGCCGATTGTCTTTAGCAGGCCATAAAACCTGATGTCCCCTGTCACTGAAATCTGGAATATATTGTATATAATCAGATAGCCTGTAAATATAATAAGCAGGAAAAAGGCAATGATTGCAGCTACCAGTGAGAAATCTATGTCAGAGCTTACAGATGAGGCAGTAAGTCCCCAGTTCACACCGATTCTGGCACTGTTCTCCTGGTCTCTTGTATTCCAGTCATAACCTAAGTCTGTATCTATTTTTTCCATCTGCTCCCTGATATTAAGCTTGGAAGGAAGCATGACATTTAAGTCTATGTCAAGAGCTTCATCACCAGCGGCTATACACTTTTCGTTGATTTTATCTACATAGGCTTTTGATACGTTGATATAGTGAACAGGCATCAAATCGTCATACTCCCAATAGCCGGCGAGGGTAAAGCTGTCGGTCTGTGGTATCCCGGTGTCTGTTCCATTACCAGCCTGATAAGTAATCGTCACATTTGTTCCCAGCTTCGGTTCTACCCCAAGGAGTCTTAAGGCTGTAGTGTCCATGGCTATTTCATTTTTTTTTTGAGGCTCCTTTCCCGTGGTCGGGGCGGCATAGCTCCACTTGGTACAGTTTTTATCCATGTAGCTTACTTCCGCCGCTACCTTACCGAATACGTCAGAGGAGCTGAAGCCGCACACGATACGCTCACCAGATGCCTTGATTCCCTTGTGGGCAGCTATTTTATCAGCCTGTTCTCTGGATAAATCCTTAAAGTTGCCATCGCTATAGCCACCTGCCTGTCTGAAATTGTAGGTCTCATAGCTTGAGTTTACAGACAGCATAATGGTAAATAATGATGTAAACATCAAAGTTGTGAGTGCTATAGCACAAATTGCAATAATATTTCTTTTTCTGGATGCCCACAGAGACTTGAAGCTAAGTCTGCGGATACATTTTCTGTTCTTTACTCTCATACTGCTCTCTCCTGAATATGTCCATCCTCAATTCTTATTATGCGATCCGCAAGCTGGGCGATTTCCTCGTTGTGGGTAATCATCACAATCGTCTGCGAGAACTTCTGGCTTGTCACCTTCATAAGACCCAATACGTCCTGACTTGTACGTCCGTCTAAGTTTCCGGTGGGTTCATCCGCAAGAATTATGGCAGGCTCTGCCGCCAATGCTCTGGCTATGGCAACTCTCTGCTGTTGTCCTCCTGAGAGCTGATTTGGAAGAGCGTCAAGTCTCTGGTCGAGCCCAGTGTCTCTGTTATTTTTTTTACAAATTCCTTATCGACTTTACCGCCATCCAGTTCGATTGGAAGCACGATGTTTTCGTATACATTTAGTACAGGCACCAGATTATATGCCTGAAATACAAAGCCGATTTTTCTTCGTCTGAAAATGGTAAGTTCCTCATCCTTCAGGGAAAAGATATCTTTGCCATCCACGAATACTTTGCCGGAGCTTGGTCTGTCCAGACCACCCAGCATATGTAAGAGGGTGGATTTGCCACTGCCGCTTGTGCCCACAATAGCCACAAACTCTCCTTTTTCTACATTGAGACTCACGCCATCTAAGGCATGTACACAGGCCTCACCTGTTCCATAAGTTTTCTTCAAATCACATGCTTGTAAAATATCCATATATCCTCCATAAAAACTAAAAAACTGTATGCAGCAATTTTTCACTACATACAGATTATTACACAATATTCTTTCCAGATTCTTTCCGGAAATAATTAAATTATTACAGTTTTGAAAGATTTAAGCCGATCTTGGCAGAAAAACAGAAAAAGTACTGCCCTGTCCGTATACAGAAGACACCTTTATGTAGCCGCCCTCTCCGCTTATAATCTGCCGGCTTAGATACAGTCCTATTCCCACGCCTTCCATATTTTTGGTATCTTCTGAGCGGTAAAATCTTGAAAAAATCTTAGAAAGCTCCTCCTCTTTTATACCAATTCCGCTGTCCTTTATATCAATTCTTACAAACATTTCATATGCCGTGACAGACAGGCTTATACTGCCCTCATTTGTGTATTTTACAGCATTATCGAGGATATTGCAGATGGCTTCCAAAGTCCACTTGCTGTCAAAATAAGCTTTTTCATCCGTGTCATGGAGTATAAGCTCAAGCCCCTTGGCCCTGGCTTTGGACTCTGTCTCTTTTACAGCCAGTGTCAGCATCGGCTTAAGCGCTTCTTCCTGTGGGGCGAGCTGCAATATGCCGTTTTCAAGTCTTGACAGCTTCACCAGAGAGTCGATTAAAAACTGCAATTTTTCCGACTGGGCATGAAGCTGAACAATATTTTCACACATCTGGGCCGATAAATTGCCCGTATCCTCCTCAAGCAATAGCTCGCTGTATAAGAGCAGATTGGCTATGGGAGTTTTGGTCTGGTGGGAAATATCCGCAATCAACGATTTTATTTTATCCTTTTCCAGTTCCACATTTCTGGCAGATACCACAGAAGCACTCAAATAATGAGCGAACCTGGTCTCAAGCGAGGATAAGCGTGTCTCGTCAAAGCTTTTTTCAGAAAAATTCCCTTTGACTGCCTCATTTAACATATTTTCTATTGTATCAATGGTTTTCTTCGTGCGCAGATGGTTGATTAAAATTACAAGTGCTGTAATTACAAGGCATATGCCCACTATACAGATGGCTGTGTTATAGTCATTCATTCAAATCTATATCCTATTCCATATACTGTTTTAATGCTGTCCGGTATGCCAAGCTTGTCCCTGAGCCTCTTGACAGACACAGAGAGGGCATTGGCATCCACAAATTCCGCGCTGTCATTCCAGACTCTGTCCAGAAGAAAATCTCTGCGGAGGTTTATGCCCTCATTTTGAACCAGAAGCCTCAAAAGACGCTGCTCGGTCTTACTAAGCTCGATTTCCTGTCCATCTACTAAAAATATCATTCTCTCAAAATCAAATTCATAGCAGCCCTTCCTGTATACACTGGCAGAGGTATGTGCCTGTAAGCTTTCCGCCTTTCTAAGCTGGGTATTTACCCTTGCCCTTAATACTGACAAGGAAAAAGGCTTTGTGATGTAGTCATCTGCGCCAAGCTCCAACCCCTTTACTATATCCATGTCGGTATCGTTTGCGGTCAGGAGAATAACCGGTATATCTGGATAGTTCCTTTTTAGTTCCTGTAAAAAATCAAGCCCGCTTCCATCCGGCAGATTTATGTCAAGTAATATGAGAGACGGACAGCCGCACAGGAACTGGTCTCTTGCAGCTTTTACAGTCTCACAGGAGACAAGCTTTCGGCTCTCTGTCTTTAATGCCTTGCACAGTCCCTGATTTAAGGCTGTATCGTCCTCTAGGATTAATATTTGCTCCATCTGTATTTCCTCATAGTCAATCAATATTTTAGACTATTATAGCACAGGAGAATTTTAAGAATAGGGTATTTTTAAAATTTCCGTTTTATCCCCCTAAAGCCCCTATTTTCAGGCACAAAAAAATCACCATCCCCAGAGCTCTAAGCCTCTAAAAACAGTGATTTGTTAGTGCGCGATCAGGGGTTCGAACCCTGGACACCCTGATTAAGAGTCAGGTGCTCTACCAACTGAGCTAATCGCGCATCTTCAATTGTCTGTGTTACGTTCTCCGTAACGACAAGATTTATTATATAATAAGGTTTTTTAAAATGCAAGTACTTTTTTTATTTTTTTCATATTTTTTTCACAGCTCTCATATATTGATATGGGGGTTGAATTTATGAAGCATATTATCCATTATGTTACAACCAATTTCAAAAAAATCTTTCATACTGTCTGCACAGAGATTATCTCCTGCATTCAAGGCACAGCTCTGCATTTTGTCCTGGTCGCTGCCTTTCTCGGAACACTGAATCATTTCCTGTATTTTTTATCCGGGCAGTCTCCAATCATTGCACTTTTCTGCCCGGTTAATGAATCCGTGTGGGAACATTTGAAACTTTTATATTTTCCTTTTTTATTCGTAAGCATATGGGAATATCTGTCTCTGCATCCGGTTGTTTTACCGTTCTTTTACTGTCGGTATCTGGGTGTGCTTCTCGGAATGTTTTTTACTGTTTCTGTTTTTTACACATATTCCGGGATTCTCGGCCGGAATTTCCTGATCTTAGACATCCTGCTTTTTTATTCCAGTGTAATATTTTCATTTGGAATGTCTGAATATATTTCCGGCAAGACCCGTTCTCCTCACGAGACAGAACCTGGCTTTGTAGTCTCACTCTGGTTGATAACATCATTTTTCTTCTTTGTATTTACATGTTTTCCGCCAGATCTTCCGTTATTCTATTCAGCATAAGTACAACAACCATCAACACATTTCCCTACATATATAATTAATTATTCACACCATGATGTGCAACATAGCTGTTAAGATCCAATGCTTTGAACACATATCCCTGTGACTGATAATATTCAATAATTTTCGGCAGCGCTTCCACAGTTGTATCTTTTGTCTCGGAATCATGTGACAGCAGGATGATATTATTGTCATGGAAACTGGTTGCCTGATCCACAAGCTGTTCCGTTGTTCTCACGGCCCCGTCTCCCGAACTTCCATTCCAGTCATAATATTGATATCCTCTTGCCTGAACCTCCTGTGTAAGCGTTGTCATAATTCCCTTCGTGTAACTTGCAGATATGGTATTCGAAGATCCTCCCGGAAATCTGATAAAACACGGAACATAGCCGATCTCTTCTTTTACAAGCTGTCCAATCTGGTCAAGATCCTGAAAATATGCATCAACAGATGCATACACCTTTGCGTAATCATGAGAATATGTATGCATTCCGATCGTATGTCCCTTATCATAAGCTTTTTTGATCATATCTTTATATTCCGGCATGGCTCCTGTAACAAAAAACGTTGCTTTCGCATTGTATTTATCCAAAATGTCCAGCACCGCCTGCGTGTTCTTAGACGGTCCGTCATCCAACGTCAGATAGACAACTTTTTCATCCGATTGTTCTGTTGTACCCACTTTTCTTCCTGGTTGAACTGCAAATTCACTTCTGTCATCTGCCTGATCTTTTTGGCCTTGATTTTCTTTATTGGATGCATCAGTTTCATTCTCATTGATCGTAAGTTTTTTTGCAGTTGCTTTTTTCTTTGATACTGCCTTTTTACTTTCCGTCTCGGCCGTTGTCATCGTTTTACCGGCATTCTTTTTTATAACATGCCCGCCGATTCCCACACCTATGATCACTGCTGCTATGCAGACTGCTACAACCAGAATCTTTCTCTGTGCACGATCTTTTCGTCTTCTATTTTTTAACTTTTTCCTGCTCATACTTTTTTCCTCTTTAATTTTCAACTTTATTCTCACTTTTAAATAATTGCTTTTTCTTTTTTACTATCATACCGCTTTTTTCCTTTTTATCAAGCCTTTTCTCGAGATTTTTCACTACAATGTAGTATTCTAATAAATAGATTATCACTTACAAATGTCGAAAGGAGTTTTTAATATGAGTGAAAATGAAAATAAAGTCTGTCCTGTCAGCTGCAAAATTGAACATCACGCCATGATGTTCGCATTTCTCGCCAAACATGCAATTGAATTATGCGGTGAAGCCGGAAAAGACGCAATCCTTGCCGGAATGACTACATACGGCAACGAGCGGGGTGCCCGTATGGCAGCAAATGCACTCGCTCACGGAGACGAGTTTACCACAATGACCAATCAGGCCTACGGCGAATGGAAACCGGATTACGCCGGTCAGATGGACTTCGGAACACTTCGCACCGAACCGACACTTCAGACTTACATTGCAAAATGTGCATGGTGTGAAGCATGGAAAAAGCATAACATTACCGAATATGGGAAATATTATTGCGTCAATGTAGATACATTCGGGCAGGAATATCTGGATGTATTGAACGGGCTTTATCCGGTTGAATAGTTTTTACTTTTCATATAAGAAAACTATGAAATCTATTTACATCCTGTTTTTCTATGCTAAAATGATAGATAAACACCCGATTCTATGAGGAGGTATCTATATTTTGAATACACTAACAACTGAACATACACCTGACAATATCATTGCCAGCTGGCTCGACGATCATCAGGAAGAACTGGTGAATACCGCTGATTACATTTTCCATCACCCGGAACTTGCATATCAGGAGACACTTTCTTCCAAATGCCTGGCAGATTATCTGGAAAGCCAGGGATTTAAAATAACATGGAAAACAGCCGGTATCGACACCGCATTTACCGCAGTCTGGGGAGGCGGAAAACCAATCCTCGGATTCCTGGCCGAGTACGATGCTCTGGCAGGTGTCGGACACGCCTGCGGGCACAACTTGCTTGGAACAGCCGTTGCCGCAGCGGCATGTGCATTAAAAGCCGATATGGAAGCAACCGGTGCAGCCGGAACGATCTGCGTCTATGGCTGCCCGGCCGAAGAGATCATGTCCGGCAAGATTGTGATGAACGATCAGGGAGTCTTTGATGACCTCGATGTTGCTATTACCTGGCATCCATTCGACCGCAACCGTGTCAGCAACGATATCTGGCAGGCACAGGACATTAAGAACTACACATTCCACGGACTTAGTTCCCATGCTGCCAAAGCACCGGAAAAAGGCCGCAGCGCCCTGGATGCCGCTGAACTTATGAATGTAGGCGTCAATTATCTCCGTGAACACGTACCGGGAGATGTCCGTATGCATTATGCCTACATTGATAACGATCTTCCGGCAAATGTTGTTCCGGATATCGCAAAGACAAATTATTTCATCCGCTCCTACTTACGTTCCCGCACCGAAGATGCAAGCGAACGTGTAGACAACTGCGCCAGAGGTGCCGCTCTTATGACAGACACCACCGTCGATATCGAACTGGTCGCAAGCTGCAGTGAGATGAAAGTTAACCGGGTACTGACAGAATTATATTACGATGCTATGACCAGAGTTCCGACACCGGCTTATACACCGGAAGAGCTGGATTTTGCAAAGCAGATCACAAAAGAAGCCGGACTCATCAATGACGGGACACTATTCTCCGGCCTGGAACCGCTTGAAGATGAACCGGTTCCGATCGCTATCGGCACGGACGCTTCACAGGTCAGCCACACGGTTCCGCTGATCACCTTAAGTGCCGCTACGATGTGTAAAGGCACCCCGCTTCATCACTGGGCTGCTGCCAGACAGGCCGGTATGACTATCGGACAGAAAGGTATGCTCTACGTTGCGAGATGTATGGCAGAAGGAACGAAATTATTGATGGAAACACCGGGAAGTATCGAAAAAGCGTGGGAGCTTCATAAGCTGACTCCTTAAAGCTCCTGTCATTGCACACTGTACACTTTATAAATATCTGCTCTAAAACATCTCATGACCAAACTAGGAGGAATTATTATGATCACAAAAAAATCGGAATTATCGGATGTGGCAATATGGGCGGAGCCATTCTTTATGGCGCACTCGACATCCGGGTGAATTAAAAGACATGGTCACATCCCCTGGCGGAACAACCATCGAAGGCTGCGAGGCTCTTGAAAAAGCCGGCATGCGTGGTGCTGTAATCGAATGCATTAATGTAAGTACAGAAAAATCCCGTTCATTATAATCGTTGTCATTCTATGTCGATTCATGCATCGGAATTATCAGACAAAAGAGGAGTTATCCACAGTTTCCCGTGGATAACTCCTCTTTTGTTGGGGATAAGTGGAATTACTTTGCAAAATTTGTCGTTACATTTTCATCCTCTTTATCACCTTCAACCGTGTAAATTCTTCTCTTTCCTTCTCCTCCAGCGCATTACTGATCGTATGCACCAGATTCGTATACATCGGTATCGTAATATTCTTAAGCGCATTCGCCCGCTTCTGTGTCTTCTTGATATTTGCGGCCAGACGGTACGCCGAGTTCTCCACCTCAGCCAGCTTGATCGTAAGTTCCTTCACTTCCCGGAAAGCTTCTCTTGCAATATCCACCGACTCATGTGTCGTGCTGAACGAATACGTCAGATCATTCTGCTTCGCATCATACTTGATGTGCGGGATCTCCGTTCCCATGATGCTTCTGGTCTGCATCTTCAGCGAATCCTCGATTGGAACAGTAAATGCCAGTTCCTGGACTTTACTGATCCCGTGTTCGATATTAGCACGCTGCAGGCAGGCATATGCTTTTGTAAAGGTTGCATCGATCTCTTCCTGAATGTCTTTCGCCTCATCGATCAGTCCCATCAGCTCTTTCAGAAGAATATTCCGCTTTTTATCCATCAAGTCATACCCCTGACGTGCAAGCATCAGAGAATTCTTTGCAAGCATCAGATTTCCTTTGGTAGGAAATTCTCTCGGATCCATATGCATCCCTCCTACTCTTCCGTCTCCAATGTCTCTTTCGTATCCTTCCAATACTTCTCAATCAGCTTCGTATCAATACGGTCCAGTTCTTCCTTCGGCAGAAGTCCAAGCAGTTCCCATCCAAGATCCAAAGTCTCCATCATCGTACGGTTCTCCGTCGGTCCCTGCCCGATATAACGTTTTTCAAATTCTTCACCGAACTTCAGATACTGCTTGTCAATCGGTGACAATTCATCCTCGCCAATAACGGAAGCAAGGTTTCTCGCCTCTCCGACCTTCGCATAAGCGGAGAATAACTGGTTTGCAAGATCCTGATGATCTTCCCTGGTATATCCTTTTCCGATGCCGTCCTTCATCAGTCGTGACAGCGATGGCAGGATACTGATCGGCGGATAGACTGCCTGCCCGTGCAGATTACGGTCCAGTACGATCTGTCCTTCTGTGATATATCCGGTAAGGTCAGGGATCGGATGTGTAATATCATCATTCGGCATGGTCAGGATCGGAAGCTGCGTTACGGAACCATTTGCCCCGTCCACAATACCGGCACGTTCATAGATCGTGGCCAGTTCACTGTATAAATATCCCGGATATCCTTTTCTTGACGGAATCTCGCCACGGGAAGAAGACACTTCACGCATGGCTTCCGCAAAAGAAGTCATATCCGTCAGGATAACCAGAATGTGCATATTTTTCTCAAATGCCAGATATTCCGCTACCGTCAGCGCAACCTTCGGCGTGATCAGACGCTCTACCACCGGATCATTTGCCAGATTCAGGAACATACACACATGATCTGCCACACCGCTTTCCTCAAATGTCTTACGGAAGAATTCTGCCACGTCATGCTTGACTCCCATCGCACCGAATACAACCGCAAACTGTTCATCCGAATTGTCTCCAAGTGAAGCCTGCTTTACGATCTGTGCCGCGAGCTGGTCATGCGGCAATCCGTTTCCCGAGAATATCGGAAGCTTCTGCCCGCGGATCAGTGTCGTCAGACCGTCAATCGCCGAGATTCCGGTACGGATATAGTTTCGTGGATACTCCCGTCTGACAGGATTCAACGGAAGTCCGTTTACATCCCTTTTTTCTGCATCTGCAATCGGACCAAGTCCATCGATTGCTTCCCCGATTCCGTTAAATGTACGTCCCAGCATTTCCTCCGATACAGTAACTTCCATCGGATGTCCCGTAAGTCTTGTATGGGTATTATCCAGTGACATATTTTCTGTCCCTTCAAATACCTGGATCACAGCCTTGTCTTCATCCAGCTCTACGATACGCCCCATTTTCCTCGTATTATGATCTACAATAAATTCTACGATCTCATCGTAAAATGCATTTTCCACGCCTTCCAGCACGACGAGAGGGCCATTTATACTGCTCAGTCCAAGATATTCTATTGCCATCTTACGTCCCTCCCTTTACGCATTCTTCTCGATGACGCGGTTATAGAAGTCATCAATGTCTAATTTATACAGATCCAGTAACTGCAGGTTGTCATTCGGCACATCATACTTGATCGCAATGACCTTTTCAAATATACCTTCCGCCTTCAGTACCGACATCGGCATTCCCATTGCCACCAGTTTCCTGCTGGTCTTATACAGATACAGGATCACGTCCATCATCTTGAACTGCTTCTCCAGCGATACGCATGTATCATCCTTATGAAATGCATTCTGCTGCAGGAATCCCAGACGGATCACCTTTGCGATCTCCAGGATCAGTTTCTGATCATCCGGAAGCACATCCCCGCCGATCAGTTTTACAATCTCCATCAGACTGCTCTCCTGGTTCAGAATCGCCATCAGACGGTTCCTGTAATCAACAAATTTCGGCGACACATGATCCGAATACCAGCCGCTTAAGTCATTCAGATATTCACTGTAACTCGTCAGCCAGTGGATCGCAGGGAAATGTCTCGCATACGCCAGGGATTTATCCAGTCCCCAGAAGCAGCGCACGAAACGCTTCGTATTCTGCGTAACCGGCTCGGAGAAATCTCCCCCCTGCGGAGACACCGCTCCGATGATAGAGACAGATCCGGTTGCACCATTTAATGTCTGCATCATGCCGGCTCTTTCATAGAATGCCGACAGTCTCGATGCCAGATATGCCGGGAACCCTTCCTCCGCCGGCATCTCTTCCAGTCGTCCGGACAGCTCACGCAGTGCCTCTGCCCATCGGGATGTCGAGTCCGCCATGATCGCCACATCATAACCCATGTCACGGTAATATTCCGCCAGTGTAAGTCCGGTATAAATGGATGCCTCGCGGGCAGCCACCGGCATGTTCGAGGTATTGGCGATCAGCGTCGTTCTGTCCATCAAAGGATTTCCTGATTTCGGATCGACCAGCTCCGAAAACTCTTCCAGAACCTGTGTCATCTCATTTCCACGCTCGCCGCATCCGATATATATGATAATATCCGCATCCGACCATTTTGCGATCTGATGCTGGGTCATCGTCTTACCCGTTCCGAATCCTCCCGGGATCGCAGCCGTTCCACCTTTTGCAATCGGGAACATCGTATCCAGAATTCGCTGTCCTGTTACCAGCGGCACACTTGCCGGGAATCTCCGGCTCACCGGTCTCGGTACACGGATCGGCCAGTGCTGTGTCATCGAAAGTTCTCGTTTTTCTCCATTGAACAGTTCAATCGTAACCAGCGTCTCATCAATCGTATACTCACCATCCGGAACCACAGATATAACAGTTCCTTCCACTCCCGGAGGAACCATACATTTGTGCACGATAGCCCGCGTCTCCGGCACTTCCGCAATGATCGTTCCACCCTGTACCATATCGCCTTCCGCCACTGTGATATGCGTCTCCCAGAGCTTCTGGCGGTCCAGTGCATCCACACTGACACCACGGGTGATAAATGCCCCGCCCTTGTCAGCAATCCGCTCCAGCGGTCTCTCAATACCGTCAAAGATATTATTCAGGATACCGGGTGCCAGCGTAACCGACACTGCCGCTCCCGTACCTTTCACAAGTTCTCCCGGATGCAGTCCGGAAGTCTCCTCATACACCTGTACCGTCGTCCGGTCCTTATCCAGGGAAATAACTTCGCCAACCAACTTTTCCTCTCCCACATGGACCATTTCCGACATCTTAAAATCCGTCTTCCCTTTCAGGTAAATGACCGGGCCGTTGATGCCATATATCTTTTCTGTCTTTCCGCTACTCACCCTTTACACCTCCCCGGAACCGGAATTTCTGGTATTCATTTTCCAGTGCCCCTTTGAATGCATAATCCACCAGAACATTCTTCTCAGGCACAACCGCACGCACACCGCCGATGAAATCCACTTTGCTGATCGTCAGCGTCATTCCCGTGCGCTCCTCCAGATATGTCTTCTTATCTGCATCAGACGGATTGATATAGATCGTCATCGCCATCCCGGATGCAAATTGTGCTGCTTTCTCTATATAACGGATCAGAACCTCTTTATACTCTTCTGTTCTCATAAATGCCAGAAGCTTTAACTGTACTTCTTCGAACAGTTCTGTCTTAAGTTCTGTCTGTATCTTACCCATCTCACGTTTTAATTCAAGCTGCGCCTTTGACATCGCCATATTCAGCTGCTGTTTTGCAGTCACACTCTCCGCACGCACTCTCGTCTCTGACTGCCGTCTGGCTTCGATCTGGTGCTGCTCGAACACACTTCTCAGCGCATCCTCATGCTGCTTTATGATCGCATTCGCCTCCGCTCTTGCCTCTTCCATCGCTGCCGTGCGGATATGCGTGATCTTTTCTTCGTTTGTCAAATGTGCCACCTTCTTCCTGTCTATAATTTCAACCCTATCGCTTCATTTACATACGACGTGATAAAATCTTTCTTACGTCCGGTCCCGTGTCTGTCAGGAATCTCGATCAGAAGCGGCATTGTCCGCTCCAGCTTGATCTCGTCAATCAGGTCCGGGAATTCTCTTCCGAATTTCTCCGTCAACAGAATCACACCTACATCTTTATCCTCCATGGCATTCTCGATCGCACACCGGAGTTCTTCTCTTTCATGTACCACGATTCCGTCTACCCCTGCGAGACGCATTCCTGTCAGAGTATCGATATTATCACTGATCAGATACATCTTCATCTTACAATTTACCCAAGATCATGAAGGAGATGATCAGTCCGTACAGACACACACCTTCTGCAAGACCTACGAAGATCAGTGACTTACCAAGTGCACTGGAATCTTCACTAATTGCACCCAGAGCCGCACTTGCTGCACTTGCAACGGCGATACCACCGCCGACGCAGGAAAGACCGGTTGAAAGTGCTGCTGCCAGGTATCCGAATCCTGTTGCGTTCGACGCCGTATTGCCAGCTGCTTCCGCTGCCTGTACCGGATCTCCCGCAAAAAGCATGATCCCCGCGATCAGAACAGTGCTGAAGAAAAAGAATATATTTGTGCCGATAGCCCTCTTATAACGCTTCTTCGTCCTCTGTCCGATCAGGAAATATCCAAATGGAATTACAATACTCAGCAACAATGTTACAACGAATAATACTCTAACTGTCAGGCTCATATTTTTGTCCTCCTGTAAATATATCTTTGAATTTTATTACTTTCTGTCACTCTGACTGTGGAACGGCTTAAATTCCCGTCCGGTTCCTTTATAGAAACGGCTGAACATCTCATAGTATTCCAGACGCAGTACCTGGATACCGACGACCAGCCCTTCCAGTCCGCACACCAGCACATTTCCAAGCACGAACACGATCCAGTTCGTATGCCCCGCACTTGCGCCCGATAACATCAGCACAACCTCCATCATCGCCGCATGACTGACGGCAAATGCACCGATACGCACATAAGAAATGGTATTGGAAAAATAACTCAGCATCGTCTCAAACAGTTCGAAGAACGCCTGCACGAAGAACATTACCTTGCCCTCTTCCATCTTCTTATGCTGCTTTGTCACCAGATTGCCCAACGGTTCCTTGAATACGAACAAGAGCACCGGAACTCCCAGGAAGATCACCATCAGGATATTGCCCGGAACCTTATGTCCCGTCATGTAAAGCACGATCGTCAGCACCAGGAATCCATAGAACACCAGCCCTGCGATTCCGTTGTGGGAAAATAACATATTTTCCACATCATGACTCTTGATCGAATTGATCACGTTAAAGATCATCACCAGGATATTCAGTCCCATACCAAATGCAATAGCTACCACGAATACCGTATTGAGCTGTCCGATAAACGGCAGATTCGTCATCGCATCCACAGGTCTTAACCATCGTGCCTGTATCACATCTTCAAATCCGAAGATACTTCCGAACATGAATCCAAAAAATGTCGAGAACAGTCCCGCAATGGATATGATCCCTGCTAGGTTGATCTTCTTGATCAGATACAAAAGCCCGCCGAATACGAACAGACATAAGCCCTGCCCGACATCCCCGAACATCGCACCGAAGATAAATGTATACGTCAGTGCCACAAACATCGTCGGATCTATCTCATCATTTGCCGGAAGTCCGTACATCCGTATGAACATCTCGAATGGCTTGAAGAATCTTGGATTCTTAAGCTTCGTCGGCGGTTCTCCGAAAAACTTCTCCTTATCTTCTTCTACAACAACGAATACCTTATCATCGTTCTTCGATTCCGCCAGGAATTTTTTCACATCTTCTTCACCCATCCAGCCACACAGGATGTAATAATCTTCTTTATTATCTCCCTCTTCGATCCTTGCCGCCAGCTTACGTACATCAAAGTTTGTAGACAGTTCTTCCAGACGCCTTTTCGCACCACGAAGCTTTGCGGCATTCTTCGCCATCAGCTCCCTGATCTGTTTTTCTATCTCTGCAATCTCTTTTTGCTTTTCTTCGATTGCCTTTTCAAGCTCTTCACAGGCCTGCTCCGGTGTTCCTATGTACTCGGACGGAATTGCAATCCTTTCAAAATGCAAAGAATTGAATACCGAATCTACTTTACTGGAATCTGCATTCGATACGAAATAACATCCGTACACATAATTTTCATTCCTCGTACCTTCGATAAATACCGCATTCAGATCATCAAACAAATATTTTTCCAGACGTTTGTAATAATTCACATCTACCCGTCCGAACCGGACTTTCATATATTTATACTTTAATGATTTCTGCATATCCAATTTCAGTGTCCGGAACGGCTCCATGATCAGAAGCTTTTCTTTGTATTCGTCTACCTGCTTCTTCGTTAACTCTTTCTTTTCCACAAGATCCAGATAGTCATGATTGACATCCCGGATCAGACTCAGCATATCATCCTGGTTCATCGATACATCGATTCGCTGGTCTTCATCAGATAACAATGCGTTAAACTGTTCTGCCTTCGCAAGCGGCTCTTTGTATGGATTGACTTCCACAAAAGGCTGCAGGTTGTCGGTCGTCTTAAGCTCCGCCGCCGCATTCTCAAGCTGCATTTCGTATTTCGACAGATACACCTCGCAGACACGGTCGATGTCATTCTTCGGTCCGCTGATGCTTAAGAACTTCATCTTAACAATCATTGATTCACACCTCCTAAGTATCCTAATGTCTCTCCCTTCGTCAAACCGTAACGGATACACTCAAGGGCTGTCGTTAGTTTATAGATTTCTTCTTCTTTCAGGAACAGATACGTATTGACGATCGCGATCGAATACGGATCATTCCTTTTATCGGTCAGGTACAATTTCCGCAGACAGTCACGGTACATCTGTTCCAGTGTCTTATCTGCCTGCATATAATCATACTTTCCCGCATAGTACGTTTTTCCCACTTCAGTTTCGAACTGTTCCAGTGTCGGAGTCTCTACCAGGCTCTTGAACTCTTCCACACGAACCCGGTAATGAATCGGGATCGTCATCGAATAAATGTCCGGCGGAAGCATATGATAATACTTCTTCGCACGGTAGATCCACTGTAGATTCAGAAGGTCGATCTTCGTTCCGTAATCTTTTAAAAATATCTTCTGTTCATGTCCTTTCAGAACCCTTTTTCCCTTTTTCCACATGGTGGAAAAATAATACAAATCCAGTGCCAGATCATAATCAAAAAGCGTTCCCGCTCCGGAATCTTTAATTCTGGCAAGTGCATCATAATACTCCGTATCCCGTAAGTTATCCACAAGCTCATCAATATTTTTCGAAGTTATCAACCGGTCAATGGAAATCTGTGAATATCTGTCAAAAAACTCTTTCTTATATTCCAGGTCAAACGGCTTGTCATAATGATTGAACACAATTCTCAGACAATAATTGATCAGATCAATCTCATAACGTTTCCAGTATAATTTTAAGAATGTTTTCTGTTTCATTCCGGCAAAACGGAAGAGTCTCGAATAATCATCGAACAGAGACTGATACAGGATCTTCTCCACATTTCCCCTGTGATACAGAGAAATATCCATCCGGTTCACATAAGGTGCATATGCCGTCTTGTCTTTCAGATATTCAATTGCTTCCGTTACTGTCCCAAGTCCGGCAATTGTGTCATAATCCTCCGCTGCCAAAAGCTTTGCCGACATTGCACGTACCTTTGTCGTAATCCCACTGTAAGCCATCACATTTCCCATACACTACACCTCGATCATATGTCTTACGATTTCCTCTGCATAAATCTCGTGATTTTCTTCATATTCCTGCTTCAGCACATCAATTGCAGTCTGGTTCTTCTTCCGTTCCCGGTCCAGGACCTTCTCTACTTCCTGCTGCGACTTTTCTTTTATCTTCTCCAGTTTTTTCTGTGTCTCTTCTTCCAGATCCCGGTCAAATTGATCTCTTTCTTCCTGTATCTGTCTTTCAATTTCACTCTTCTGCTGTCTGGCATGCTCTACGATCGTCTCCGCCGTCGTCTCTACTTCAGCCAATTTTTCAATTACAGAGTTCATAAGCCGCCCTCCTTTTCGCACATTTCACAACAAATAATTGTTATTTTTTTATCCATGTTATAATAATACACCTATTTTTTAAAATTACCACAATTATTTTGTATATATTGTATTATTTCTTCTCAATTCTTCTGACAATTTCTGCTTCCATTGACTTTTTCCTGCACAGACGCTAAACTAAGAACGATTTGCAAATCCAGTGATTATAAGGAGGAATACACGTATGCGTCTTAGAAATATACCACGTGCAGAGAGCGTTCTCGAAGCCTGCAAAGAAGTTGTGAAAGATCCGGAAAGCTTACGCGGAGACTGGAACCAGACGTTTAAAAAAGAGCAGCCCCTACATATCGAGATCGGCATGGGAAAAGGTCAGTTTCTTCTGACCCTGGCAGCCAAAAACCCACAGATCAACTACATCGGCATTGAGCGTTATTCCAGCGTTCTGTTGCGTGCCGTTGAGAAATTCCAGGAACTGGAAGCAGAGGGGAAAGCTCCTGCCAACATCCGGTTCATCTGTATGGATGCAAATGACCTGCCAACCGTATTCGCCCCGGCAGAAGTATCACGTATCTACCTGAACTTCTCCGATCCGTGGCCGAAAGCCCGCCATGCAAGAAGAAGACTGACTTCCAATGAATTCTTCAAGCTTTATGACCAGGTCCTGACCGCAGATGGAACGGTAGAATTCAAGACCGACAACCGGCCGCTCTTTGACTTTTCAGTAGAAGAACTTGAAACTTCCGAACTTTTCGTTCTGGATCAGCTATCCTATGATCTTCATAACGACAGTACGATGAATCAGGGCAATATTATGACTGAATATGAAGCCAAGTTCTCTTCTATGGGCAATCCGATCTGTAAACTGATCGCAAAGCGCAGATAACACGCTGCAATATCCGGACTTATATACCGATCCTGTCTGCCTGCACTTCTTCCCTTTCCTTTCATATATTAATAGAAAGCATATCTTATGCTCCTGTTTCTTATGGGAAAGGGTGGAAGCTTATGTTACATCTGACGACACAGAACTTTGATATCTGCCGGATGAACCACTGGCAGTTTTCTTCCGATACACCGACAAAGGCTGGACCGGAGCATCCCACACTGGCTGTAGTCATGTTCTACGCTGTCTGGTGTGGAAAATGTGCAATGATGCGCCCTGTCATAGAAGATCTGGAAAAGAAATATCAGAAGAAATATTTCGGCAGCATCTGCTTTTTTGAAGTAGAGACCTCTGAATCCGCACTTCTTGCTGCGCAATATCAGACCGCTCTTCTTCCGTCATTTCTCATTTTCAAAGACCGGGAACTGATTGCCACCATGCAGGGAATGATACCGCAAAAGGAGCTGGACTCACGCCTGCAGAAGTTGTTGACTGTGCAGATGCGGACGCAATCTACAGAAAATCTTTAGAAATAGTTAATTTATATTTTCTAGGAAAACACACTGTTTTATGTTATATTAAAAAAGTAACAGGGATAAAAATATTTGATAAAAAGGGGGCATGGTGAACACACCACGCATTATGAAAAAATTAAAAAGAGCATTACCAGTTGCCATGGCAATCGTACTTGGATCTACTGCGGCACCACTGGTTGTAAGAGCAGATTCATCCAAAGTTGTAACACTTGGCGCCAATCTGACTGATTCACAGAAGAATTCTATGTATGAGTATTTCGGAACTTCATCTGATAAAGCAGAAGTCATCGAAGTTACCAATGCAGACGAAAGAAAATATCTGGAAGGAGTCGCTCCCGACGAACAAATCGGTACCCGTACCTACAGCTGTTCTTATGTAGAACCGACCACAAGCGGCGGAATCCAGGTAAAGGTTTCCAACCTAACTTATGTTACAAGCTCTATGATCTCCAGTACGCTTCTGACATCCGGTGTTAAAAACTGTAATGTCGTTGCCGCTTCTCCGATCGAAGTATCCGGAACCGGTGCACTGACAGGTATCATGATGGCTTATGAGAAAGCCACCGGAACAACTCTGAATGACGATCAGAAAGCAGCTGCGACCGATGAACTTGTCACCACAGGAGACCTGGCCAATGACATCGGCCAGGACAAAGCGGAAAATGTCATGAACGATGTAAAAAAAGATGTGATCGAGGGCAAATTAACGGATGCAGATGACATTCAGAATGCAGTTGAAAACGCTGCCAAGGATAACAACGTCACGCTGACACAGGAACAGATCGACAAGATCTCCGATCTGATGAAAAACATTTCCCAGTATGACTATGATGTCAAAGCTCTGAAGAATACATTAGATAACATTGACGGAAAGAGTGGCGGATTCTTCTCCAACCTCTGGAGTTCTATCAAAGGTATCTTCGGCGGGGATGACAGTTCAGATGGCGGAATCATTAACGGCACGGATGACAGCGCACTCGGTGATGATGTCGTAACTAACAGTACACTGGATTCTTCCGACAATTCTTCCAACAGCACAGACAGTTCAGATGCCGCTTCGGATGCCGCTTCGGATGATACTTCGGATGACAACAGTGATGACAGCGGATTCTGGGGCAAGATCAAGAAGTTCTTCAAAGATCTGTTCGGTGGAAGCAATTCTAAGAAAGACGATACAGACAAGAGTAACGATGATGCCATTACAGAAGATAACTCTGATAACACTGATGAGCCGTCTGGCGACACACAGAACGATTCTATGAACAACGATGCTGATTCTTCAGATGACGGCACAACAGACAACTCTGCTGATGATTCTTCATTGAATGACAGTACAGATAACCAGTCTGATAACCAGAGCAACACTCAAAACAGTAGTGAATCCGATGCCTCTGGTTCCGATGCTTCTGATTCCTCAGCCAACAGTTCTTCCAACTAAATACAGTCATTAATAAAGATGTACAGTAAAACGAAAAATGCCGGGAAGTTTCAACACTTCCCGGCATTTTTATCCGCAGGCATCAAAGTTTTTTGCCACTGACTTCATATAATTAAAACTCGAATACAGCAACTCCGTAAGGCGGCAATTTGTATGCGAATGAATACGGTCTTCCATCACATTCTTTCTTCTCCGCTTTGTATATCTTCTTACGATCTGCTCCGGTTCCGCCGTATTTCTCCTCATCACTGTTCAGGATCAGTTTATACTGTTTCTTTCTCGGCACTCCGACTCTGTAATCATCTCTTGCCATCGGCGTAAAGTTGCAGACGAACAACAGATTCTTCTTTGCACCTTTCGAATGTCTCATAAAGCTGTAGATACTTCTGTATCCGTCATCCGCATTGATCCATTCGAATCCTTCCCAGCTCTGATCCATCTCATACATTGCCTTATGCCTCTTATACAGATGTAAGAGGTCTTTTACCCACATCTTCATCTGCTGATGTTCCGGTTCGGCCAGCAGGAACCAGTCCAGTTCCCGTTCTTCACTCCATTCACGAAGCTGTGCAAATTCCTGTCCCATAAACAGAAGTTTCTTTCCTGCGTGTCCCATCATAAATGCATATCCGGCTTTCAGATTCGCATATTTATCAAATCCAAGTCCCGGCATCTTATTCAGCATCGAACACTTGAGATGTACCACCTCATCATGCGACAATACCAGAATATAATTCTCACTGTATGCATAACTCATGGCAAATGTCATCAGATGATGGTTATCCTTTCGGAAATATGGATCCAGTTTCATATATTCTGTGAAGTCATGCATCCATCCCATATTCCACTTCAGACTGAATCCCAATCCACCTTCTTCTACATCTCCGGTAACCTGCGGCCATGCCGTAGATTCCTCTGCGATCATAAGTGCTCCCGGATTTCTTCCAAGTACAACAGAATTCAGATGTCTGAAGAAATCGATTGCCTCCAGGTTCTTATTATCACCATATTTGTTTGCAACCCATTCTCCGTCCTTCCGTCCGTAATCCAGATACAACATCGAAGCAACCGCATCCACACGCAATCCGTCTATATGGAACTTCTCAACCCAGAATAACGCATTTGAGATCAGGAAGTTCCGTACTTCATTCTTTCCAAAATCAAATACTTTCGTTCCCCAGTCCGGATGTTCTCCCAATCTTGGATCTGCATATTCGTACGTCGGTGTTCCGTCAAAATCTGCCAGTCCGTGTGCATCCTTCGGGAAATGTGCCGGTACCCAGTCGAG
>OGYF01001040.1_pt1 | contig 25074 bp, 24 predicted proteins | sample 1576451 | NCBI WGS metagenome assembly OGYF01 (sample SAMEA3541505, study PRJEB24748) | human gut metagenome | biome: human gut; feature: human-associated habitat; material: faeces | place: China | collected 2012
CCCGGATCTCTGCCATTTTATCTGTATTGCCTGTAGCAAAAATAATTCTACTCATCTTTTCCCTTCTTTCTCGGAGGCTTCGGCCCCATAAATTGATAGAAATACGTTTTAATCATGCCGTTATAAATCTTACGGTTCTTATCCGCCTTTCTTCCAAACCATTTCTCGGCATCCTCATAGCTCGTGATCATGTAAGCTGACCAGTCCTTCAATCCACGAAAACTATCGCCAAAATCTCGGTAAATCTCCGGCAATGCCTCCTTCTCCTCCAGTCGCTCGCCGTATGGTGGATTGGTGATGATAAAACCGTAAGGCCTCGGATGCCTCAGCTCCTTAACCGGACGTCTTTGGAAATGGATCAAATGATCCACTCCTGCTTGAACCGCATTTTTCCTTGCTATCCGGATGACATCCTCGTCAATATCATATCCCTGGATATCCATTCCTGTCGGTATATGTATCCGGGAAGCCGCCTCATCAGCCCCGTCGTACCAGCCTCTTTTAGGCAGAAAATTCGTCCACTCTTCCGCCGTAAACGAACGGTTCATACCTGGCGCTATATCTGCCGCCATCATTGCCGCTTCAATCAAGAATGTCCCGCTTCCGCAGAAAGGGTCTACCAGAATCCTGTCTTTTTTCCACGGTGTCAGAAGAATCAGGGCCGCCGCCAGCGTCTCCGTTATAGGCGCCTTTCCGGACACCTCCCGGTATCCTCGTTTATGGAGAGATACCCCAGATGTGTCAAGCCCTACCGTCACACAGTCCTTTTTCAAAAAAACCCGAACCGGATAAGAAGCGCCGTCTTCCGGAAAACATCCCACATGATAATGGTCTCCTAATCTTCTGACCATAGCTTTCTTCATGATGGATTGAATATCCGATGGACTAAACAGCCTGCTCTTGACCGATGCCGCTTTGGACACCCAGAATTTTCCATCCTTTGGGATATATGCTTCCCATGGCAGTTTTCTGGTCTCTTCAAACAACTCTTCAAAGCTCTCGGCGCGAAAGCTCCCCACTTTTATCAATATCCTCTCCGCTGTCCTCAGAAACAAATTTGCGCGGCATACCGCCGTAATATCTCCGCGGAAGGTCACCCTTCCGTCATCTACCTCAGTGATCTCATATCCCAGATCCCCAATTTCCCGTTTCAGGACGGCCTCCAGGCCAAAATGACACGGCGCGATCAATTCTATCTTCTCAGTCATCCGTCGAATCTCTCCATTTCCTGTACATTCCAGGGGTCAGTCCCTTTCTCTATCTTAGCCCCGCCTCTATGCCTTTGTCAATCTGATTTTACGCGGCGCAAAAAGGCGGGGACATATTCTTATGCCCCGCCTTTTTGACTCTGCATGATCTAGTATTTGCTGTTTTCGCTGTCAGTTCCCGCTCCATTTCTATTGGACGTATTCTGTCCGGATGCATTCTTATTCATTGAATTCTGAGTTCCGGCATTCTGTTTTGCTCCGTTTTTGCTCTTAGAATTCTGGTCGAATGTGTTTGAGCTGTTGTTGGATGAATGATAATTCTTAGCCATTTGAATTCCTCCTAATCTTTTTGATTACGAGGTTATTATGTCCCTGCGGATTTTTTTTATGTATCTTTTTCACAAAAATAGAATCTCAAATATATTAAGATTTTTTTAAATTTTATCTTGCTTTTTATATTTCCCTATATTATACTTATGTTTGTAGGAAGGATACTTTCTACAACCCCTTATTAATTATTTATACTCCCCTCAAAAGACCGATGGCTCCCCCATCGGTCTTTTACTTTTTCCTTTATTTTCCTATCTTCGCCGATCCAGCAGACGAAAGATCAGCGAAATCAAGATCAACGGAATAAGGATGGGTACCAGCAGACTGAAGATTCCCCCAATGACCGCGATCACCAGGAGAAAAATCCCAACAACGCCCAAGATCAAAAGCAGCTTCTTCCACCAGGTATCAATTCCAAACACATGGACATTGGCTTCTTCCTGATATCTGTCATAGCTTCTCTTGCTTTCCGGCTCATAAGCGTAGCTTCCTCCCGTTCCTCCCTGCATTTCCACAGAATCGATAATGGTCCGGGCGATCGCCCAGGGATCGCCCAGTTCGGCTACCACATCCTCTTCTCTTCTTCCTTTTCTGACTTCATCTTCAATATACCGCCTGTAATAAACGGTCTGTTCCTGTACCACAGGGCCGCTCAAGTCATTGCCAAGAGCCTCTTTTAATTTTTCCAAAAACTCCTTTTTGGTCATTTAGTCCCTCCTGTCGGTTTATACTTCAAAAAGAAGATCTCCATAAGACGGCATGGGCCACGCTTCTTTATCCATGATCATTTCCATCCGGTCTACCGGCGCCCTTAAGGCTTCCATTGCCGGAGTCACTTCAAAATAGTAGAATCTTGCCCTCTCTTTTCCTTCCGTCTTTTCCAGCGCCTCATCCGCCGCTTTCGTCAGTGCTTCCAACGCGTTTCTGGTCTCTCCAAGAAGTTTCGTCACCTCCTGCAGGATCTCCGTCTGCACCGTCGCGTCCGCGCCCGCTTCTCTCACTGAATTGACTGTATCCGCCAAAGACTTTGTATACTTGATAAATGCCGGAAGGAACTGCTTGCTTGCCATATCGATCATTGTCCTGGCCTCAATATTGATCGCCTTGGAATAATTCTCATAACGAATCTCCGCTCTGGATTCCAATTCCGCTTTCGTCAGCACCTTAAATCGCTCAAACATCTTGACCGACTTCTCTGTAGTAAGCGCAGGGATTGCCTCCACCATAGAGCGGATATTTGACAGACCTCTTCTCTTAGCCTCCTTGACCCACTCTTCCGAATAGCCATTCCCGTTAAAAATAATCTTCTGATGTTCGATCGCGTACTGCTTGATCAGATCATGGACCGCCATTTCAAAATCCTCTGCCTGATCCAGCACATCACAAGCTTCCGCAAACGCTTCCGCAACGATAGTATTCAAGACTACATTAGGGCTTGCCACAGAATCTCTGGCCCCCACCATGCGGAATTCGAATTTGTTTCCGGTAAAGGCAAATGGCGAGGTCCGATTGCGGTCCGTCGCATCTTTCGCAAGCTGCGGAAGGGTGCTCACGCCTGTCTCCAGCTTGCCGCCTTTTAAGCTGTGGGTCGCTTCCCCCGTACTTACAAGCTGTTGGATCACATCTTCCAATTGATCTCCTAAAAATACAGAGATAATAGCCGGAGGCGCTTCGTTTCCTCCCAGTCTGTGATCATTTCCCGGATCGGCAGCCGACTCTCTTAAGAGATCAGCATGCTCGTCTACCGCTTTCAGAATACACGTCAGAACCAGCAGAAATTGGATATTTTCATGAGGAGTCTTCCCGGGGTCCAAAAGATTTTTTCCATCATCCGTAGTCAAAGACCAGTTATTGTGTTTTCCTGAACCATTGACTCCGGCAAAGGGTTTCTCATGAAACAGACACTTCATACCGTGCTGTCCCGCGATCCGCTTCATCGTCTGCATAACCAAATGGTTATGGTCTACCGCCACATTTGCCTTTGCGTAAATGGGCGCAAGTTCATGCTGGGCCGGCGCCACTTCATTATGCTGAGTCTTAGCCGTCACTCCAACTTTCCACAATTCAATATTGACGTCCCGCATAAAAGCAGCAATCCTCTGCCGAATCGTTCCAAAATAGTGATCATCCAATTCCTGCCCTTTGGGCGGCATTGCGCCAAACAAAGTCCTTCCGGTGTAAATCAGGTCCTTTCTCTCCATAAACTTCTTAGCGTCTACCAGAAAATACTCCTGCTCCGCCCCCACCTGCGGAATGACTTTCTTAGATGTGGTATTGCCAAAGTGACGGATCAGGCGGAGAGACTGCTCACCGATCGCTTCCATAGAACGAAGAAGCGGCGTTTTCTGATCCAGCGCCGCTCCTGTATAAGAACAAAACGCGGTTGGAATACACAGGGTCGCCCCCGCGGCATCGTGTCTTACAAACGCCGGAGAGGTACAATCCCACGCTGTATAGCCTCTGGCCTCAAAGGTTGCCCTTAATCCTCCCGAAGGGAAAGAAGAAGCATCCGGTTCTCCCTTGATCAGCTCTTTTCCCGAGAAACTCATCAGGACCTTGCCGCTGTCCAGCGGCGCTGAGATAAAGGAATCATGCTTTTCCGCGGTCACTCCGGTCAGCGGCTGAAACCAGTGCGTATAATGAGTCGCGCCTTTTTCAATCGCCCATTCCTTCATCTCGTGGGCGATCACATCCGCTGTCGCAAGATCTAACTCCTTGCCTTCTTCTATTGTCTGTTTCAGATCCCGGTATACTTTCTTAGGAAGTCTTTCCTGCATGACTGTATCATTAAATACATCTTCCCCAAAAATATCAGCTACATTAAATGCCTCTCCCATGCTTTGTTTATCCTTTCTTTTTCTTCTTGATTTCAAACAAGGAAGGCGTTCCAACTTAACTGCCGGAACGCCTTTATTTTCCTTTTTCTTACGCTTTTCCGACGGAGCCGAACAGTTCCATCTTCTCTTTTACTGTGGCGATGATCGCATCGCATCCTGGTTTGAGAAGCTTCCTTGGATCGAACCCTTTTCCTTCCAGGTCTTTCCCCGCTTCCACATATTTCCGCGTCGCATCCGCAAACGCAAGCTGGCACTCTGTATTCACATTGATCTTAGCCACGCCAAGGCTGATCGCCTTTTTGATCATATCTTCCGGGATTCCTGTCCCCCCGTGCAGTACCAGAGGAAGATTGCCGGTCAGCTTCTGGATCGCATCCAGGGTCTCAAAGCTTAATCCTGCCCAGTTAGCGGGATATTTCCCATGGATATTTCCAATCCCTGCCGCAAGCATATCCACACCCAGATCCGCGATCATCTTACATTCCTCCGGATCAGCGCACTCGCCTTGTCCAACGACTCCATCTTCCTCGCCGCCGATGGCCCCTACTTCCGCTTCCAAAGACATTCCCTTTTCTCTGCAGACAGCGATCAGTTCTTTCGTTTTCGCCACATTTTCTTCAATCGGATACTTAGACCCATCAAACATAATGGATGAGAACCCCGCCTCAATACATTTATAGCATCCTTCATAAGTTCCGTGATCCAGATGGAGAGCAACCGGTACTGTGATCCCCATTTCGTCCGTCATTGCTTTTACCATCTCAGTCACCGTCTTAAAACCAGTCATATATTTTCCCGCTCCCTCAGAAACTCCAAGGATAACGGGAGATTTGCACTCTTCCGCCGCCGTAAGGATAGCCTTCGTCCATTCCAGATTATTGATGTTAAAATGGCCGACTGCGTAATGGCCTGCTACCGCTTTTTCAAGCATATCTTTTGCTGATACTAACATAAAACGAATCCTCCAATTTCTCCGCCGCCGCGGCATCTGCTCTGCCATCGGCGCTGGGCTGCTTTTTTGCTTTCCTTATTATATATCATCCTTTCAAAAAACACAAGGATGGAAACCCAGCTTTTCCTCCCATTCCTTCTCGCGGAAACCGGTCAGTACAAAGTCTTTGCCTATGACCAGCGGGCGCTTTACCAACATCCCGTCCGTTCCAAGCAGCTCGTACTGCTCCTCCTCTGTCATCTCCGGCAGTTTGTTCTTCAGCTCCATGCTCTTATACAGCATCCCGCTGGTATTAAAGAACTTCTTCAAAGGCAGCCCGCTCATCTCGTGCCATTGACGCAGTTCCTCTGCTGTCGGATTATTTTCTTTGATATGACGGTCTTGATACTCCACCTGATGTTCATCCAGCCATTTCTTTGCCTTCTGGCAAGTGCTGCATTTCGGATACCCAATAAATAAAATCATGCCGCCAGCCTCCTTTTTCTTTTTTCTCCGTTCTTTAACTATAACAAAAACACTCCCTCCAGACAATGCCTTTCATCCGCCAAACCTCATCCTATAGATAAAGACAGGAACGATGCCTCTCCATCGTTCCTGTCTGCGCTCTAATTTTCCTCTTCTCCAGTCAGCTTCCAGATCGCTTCCGCCTCCTGTCTTGTGATCCCCAGCCGTTCCGCGGCTTCTTCGAGAGTCACCTTTCGCTCTTCTTCCTTTTCCATCTCGATCACCGCTTTTTTCAGCTGAGATACTTTCCGAACCATCTGTCTGTCTCCCTGTTTGGCCGCTCCGCTTATTTCGATCAGACTTATCATGGACTGGCGGACTTCCTTAAGGATCTCCTCCTCTGATTTCTCGGGTTTTTCTCCCATGGAAACCACAAGACGCATGTTTCCTTCCTGTATCAGATCCCCCAGAAACACCTCTCTCCGCCGCAGTTTCCTTGCCTCTTCTACAACTTTCGCCAGATAATGGGCAAGTTTATCTTCGCCCGATTCCTTAAGCGTCTCTATCTCTCCCAGATAATGATCCAGATACTTCTGCTCTTCTGCGTTAAGCGCCTCCCGTTCCTCGCCGGACTCCTTTAAGATCCCTCCGGCGGGCTCGTATCCTTTTACCCGCACTCCCTGCTCCATTAAGTATTGATATACTAATTCTATCTGCTCCTGAGAAAGCGCTTCTTCTTCAAAGTATTCTTCTGTTTCTTCCATAGAAAGAACGTCCCCTTGTTCTTTCGCCAGTTCCAGAATTCCTCTTAACTTCTCTTGAAATCCAATTTTCTCTGCCATCTATATTCCCTCCGTCTTCCAAGAAGATGTCAGGGGAAATTTCCCCCTGGTGTTTCTGGGAATATATTATCACAGACAATCTCAAAAAGCTATTGCTGTCTGCGGGCCAAAAACAGAATCCCCCCGAACAGCCCCAGGATGATCCCCGCATAGATAGATATACACAAAACGTTTGCCGCGCAGCTGACTGCCGCCGCTCCTGCCGCAACAACGCAGAACATCATTCCTGCCGCCATACTTCCCGCTGTCCAGAAAAGGATATTTGCCGCCAAAAATACGCCGGCTGTCCACTCTTCATGAAAAAATCTCTTTACCACATTCCACAAAAGCGTCATTTGTCATACCTCCTCCTATGTATCGACAACTCTCATTTCTTTGTTTTTATTGTAAGAGCTCTTTGTTAAAACATACGGTAAACTTTCGCAAAACTTAGGTAAAACTTCTTCACTCCTGTTTAACTGACAATCAATGTCTGATAGCCCGCGTTTTTCAACTGTCTTTCAGCCTCTGCCGCCTCTTCGAGAGTCTGATATTCTCCCACCTGCACGCTGATATACTGACCGGAATCATCGATAAACGCCGGAAAGCCCTGTTCCAACAGTTCGTTTTCCAATCTCTGAGCATAGTTCCAATTCCGGAATAATCCCACTTGAACCCGGTAATTTGTATTCTGGATCTCACCGGCTGAAGTCAGCCCATCTAAAATCCCCCTTGCTATCGCTTGTGCAATATCGTCAAAATTTTCATCAAACAGATAATTGTCTGTGTCTGAATTGATAAATCCCGCTTCCACCAGCACCGCCGGCATCTCTGTCCTTCTAAGAACCACCAGTCCCGGTCTCGCTTTCACGCCAAGATCCACAAATCCCACCGACTCTAACTGCTCGTTGATGTCCTGCGCCACCTGATACTTCAGGCCGGAAAGGTCATAAACTAATGTCTCCACCCCTGACACTTCATTATCTACAGGAAACGAATTGCGGTGGATTGAAACAAAGAAGTCTACTCCCGCGTTATTCGCTTCCATAGCCTTCTCAAGCGGTGTCTCATAGACATCTGTCGTCCTGGTGTACTCCACGTCGATTCCGTTATTTTGGAGGATTTCTCCAACAGCCAGCGTAAGCGCGAGCGTATCATCCTTTTCCTGCCGTCCATTATACACAGCCCCCGGATCCCGGCCGCCGTGCCCAGCATCCAGCATAATCGAGTAAGCCATAGCAAAACACCTCATATTCCAAATACCTCTTGCTATCAGAATATGCGGTGTGTTTTGCTTTGACACTCTTCCTTCCTGATCAAAAACAGATGAAATCGAAAATTCCTTTGTTCTTGATTGAATTTTTCTTTCCTTTTTAGTATAATAGATATAGTAGTTTTGGTTTTTACAATTCAAGGTGTATGACATATAAGGAGCGCGGCATGAAGAAGATATATTTTGGAAGCAATTTAAAAATGTATAAAAATATCAAAGACACAACCGAGTATCTCAAAGCTCTTGCGGACTACACCAAGGATCTTAGTCGTGAAGAGATCGAGCTCTTTATCATTCCTTCTTTTACCACTCTGGAAAGCGCGACTCAATGCTTTGACCGGCAGTATATCAAACTGGGCGCGCAGAATATGTGCTGGGAGGACGAAGGACAGTTTACCGGAGAGATTTCTCCTCTTATGCTCAAAGAGCTGGGACTGGATCTTGTAATGATCGGTCATTCGGAACGCCGCCATGTATTTGGCGAAACGGATGTGGAAGAAAACAAGAAAGTAAAAGCCGCTCTTAATCACGGATTTACCGCTCTGCTGTGTATCGGCGAAACCGCGGAAGAGAAAGCTTTTGGCATCAGTCCGGAAGTTCTCCGTACACAGCTTAAGGTTGGTTTTCATGACGTTCCCGTCTCACAGGTTCCAAAAATCTGGGTTGCCTATGAACCGGTATGGTCCATAGGGGTTAATGGGACTCCTGCCACCGCGGATTATGCCGAAGAAATGCACCAAGTGATCAAAACCTGTCTGAACGAGATCTTTGGCAAAGCCGGAGCTGATATTCCCGTCCTCTACGGCGGGAGTGTTAATCCCGGAAACGCAGAGGAACTCATCGTTCAGCCTTCCATCGACGGACTGTTTACCGGGCGGGCAGCCTGGCAGGCATATAAATTTAATCGGCTTATTCGGGACTCTCTGAGTGCGGTCAAGAAATTGATCCACTAAGGGATGGAAAGGGGGAGGCCTTCCCGGCTTCTTGTTACAAAAAAAATAATTACCTTTCCCCTCACCGGGAAGCCCCCTTTCCACTCTCGATCAAAAATATTCTCAAAAAAATCGGATACATACCATACTAGTATGTATCCGTTTTTATGTCTTTTTATCCTTCTACAAACTCGCGCATTCCTTGAAAGATCAGCCAAACTGATGTCGCTCCCGCATCCTGGTAACCTATCGCACGTTCCATTAGCGATTTTGCCCGGCCAAATTTCGCCTGGTATTTCTTTGTGTCCTCCACTCCCTGCTTTGCCGCCTTTTCCGCTGATTTCAGCATCTCCAGCAAACTTTTGTCCTGATTCGCTTCCAGCGCTTCTACCGCGGGCGCCAATGCATCTACCATGGTCTTGTCTCCTACCGCGGCTTTTCCTCTCTCCCGAATCGCTTCCAGGCTCTTTCGCTCCATCTGCGCCAGATCTTGAGCTGCCAGCGTCTCTTTCCTTTCCATTCCCTTTGCTCCTGCCAGATATAGACTTCCAAAAATCACTCCCGATGCTCCGCCCATACTCAACAGCATGGCTTTGCCTGCAGCTTCAAATAATGCGTAAGCATTATGCTCTCCTTCCATCTGTCTCATTTTCCTGCGGACTTTCTGCATTCCTCCAGCCATCCCAATCCCATGGTCTCCATCTCCGATGGCGCTGTCCACTTCCGTCAGATAAGGCTTATTGGCTATGATTTTATTGGCTATATAGATCAGCATATTTCTGGTATCTTCCGCGTTCAGTTCAGTCAGTTCTCCCGCCTTGCTGCGGACCACCTCCACATCTTCGATATCATTTTCATCAAACTCAGGCTCTTCTGTTTCCTCTGCTGCCGATGCGCAGTCTTCCGTTTCTTGTATGCCCGTTCCTGTCAACTCTCCCTTTGCATAAAACGGACAATAACAAGGCATATCATAATATTTCTTCAATTCATCATCCAGCTTAAAAAGCGTAATCGAAAAGCCTCCCATCTCCTGGCTGGTGCAGTAGCTGTTCAAGTCTGTGTCATGAACTTTGATTCCGTCCCGATCAAGCAGTTCTTTCACTTTACGGTAAACAATCGCCAGTTCCGCGATAGAAGTAGAGCCAAGACCATTTACAAGGACACACACCTCATCTCCCGCCGACAGATCCGCATCTTCCATAATCTGGCCATACATACGTTCCGCCAGAACATCCGCCTCCTGCCAGTCTGTCCTGAGCACTCCCCGCTCTCCATGAAGTCCCATTCCGTACTCGATCTTTCCTTCCGGAAGTTCAAAAATCGGATGGTCCACCCCTGGAAGCTGAGCCGGAGCGGTAGCCACTCCTACGCTCCTGGTATTATCCCTGGCTTTCTCCGTTACCCTGGTCACTTCTTCAAGCGAGAGTCCCGCATCACAAGCCGCTCCCGCAATCTTGACAACGAACACATCCCCGGCAATACCCCTGCGGTCGCTGAGCCTCTCCTTCGGAGCGGAGGCTACGTCGTCCCACACCCGCACATGGGCGGTAGAGATTCCCTCATCATTCAAGAACTCTTCACCCATATCAAAGTTCAAGTTATCCCCGGCATAACATCCATAGACAAAAAGGACTCCCTTTCCTTGTTCCACCGCTTTTGCCGTCTCATAGACTGTATTGGGATCCGGAGAAGCGAAAAAGTTCCCGCAGGCAGCCGCATCCGCCAACCCTTTTCCGACAAATCCGGAGAACATAGGCTCATGACCGCTTCCCCCGCCGATCACAAGGGCAACTTTATCTTTTCTGCTTTGCCTTAAAAGGACGCCGTTTACCTTCGGATGCTTCTTAAAATATCTTCCGTAGGCAGCGATATAGCCCTCCATCATTTCCTGCACAACATGGTCTGGGTGATTGATAATTTTCTTCATGATCAAACCTCTTTTCTTTCTTTATTCACAACACCGGCATATTGGTATTGTTATTGTAGCATATTGCTGTATTTCACGGAAAACCTTTTTATCAGGTATTCTCCGATCAAACGATGCCCCAATGGATTCAGATGAATCCCATCCAGATAATATCTTCCTATGGTTTCCTTCCGTTCTGACAGAACTTTCCAAAAATCCAGGATCTCGATCGAAAAACTCTCTCCAAACTCCAGAAGCCATTGTCTGTATTCTTTGAGCAGTTCCTGCACTTTCTCTCCGCCCGCATATGATTTCCACCTATCATCGATTCCTTCCTGGACTACCGGAAAAGGAACGCCCAGCCCAACTTTGATTTTATTGGCTAAACATTGAAATACCATCCCGCTGATGCCGCACTTTGCCCCTTTTAAATCCCGCCCAAAAAAGATGTCGTTGCTTCCGCCCATCAAAATCGCAAAATCCGGCTGTTCTTCCACCACATCCCTTTCCAGGCGCGCCATCATTCCTCCCGTGGTATCCCCGCTGATCCCTCTATTGATCACGCTCATTTGGGGCCACGCATCAGAAAGAAGGGCAGTCCACACCGCTGCCCTTGCAACTCCATATCCATATGTCAGGCTGTCTCCCATACAAACGACCTTCATCTCTTATTCCTCCGCACAGCATATCGTCTTTGCCACTTCCCCGATGCTGACTGTCCCGAAATATTCTTCTATACTGAGTCCGGCAAGAATCCTTTCCACGTCTTTATAACGGTATCGGCACCCTTCCAGCTTCCCGGCCACTTCTGAAGCCGGACGCAGAGCCATAAAATCTCCAAACATTTGGCATGTCTCAATTCTGCCTTTATTAATGTTTAAGTAGACTTCCACCGTCCCGCCTGGAAACTTTCTATAATTATGGGCGGAATACTTGATCGGAAGTCCGTAATTCCATTCCCAGGTCTCGTATTTTTCTCTCTTCAGTTTCTCTATCTCCTGCTTATCCCTTTGATCGAGCTCCAGTTCTACCCAGCTTCCCTCTCCCAAAAGATGCTGAGCCAGCCGTTCTTTAAACTCTTCTATTGAAGTATCTTCCGTTAAGAAATCTCGGATGTTGGCTACTCTTCCCCGTACAGATTTCACCGCTTTGGACGAAAACTTATCCGCTCGTACATTCAGACTCTTTGATACTTTGCTCAGATCGGATTCAAACAAAAGACAGCCGTGGTGCAGGATTCTTTCTTCATAAATCCTCTGCGCCGTTCCAGACACTTTCTTTCCCTCTATCATAATATCATTTCGTCCGCTAAAAGAGGCATGCACTCCAAAGCTTTCCAGTGTGTCAATGACAGGATAGGCCAGTTCGCTCATTGCAGGATGGCTTCCTTCCCTGTCATAGTCTGTGATCAGAGAATAATTCAGATTCCCCAGGTCGTGATAGACGGCTCCCCCTCCAGTCGTCCGCCTTACCACCTTAATCCCATGCTCTTTGACATAGGATTGGTTGATCTCTTCAATCGTATTTTGATGCCTCCCGACCACGATCGTTTGATCGTTCTGCCAGAGCAGCCCAATCGTTCCTTCCCTGTGATTCAAGAGCAGATATTCTTCCAGAGCAAGATTATAATAAGGATCGGTACAGTCATTTATCAAAAGATACTTATGCTTCATACTTTTTCGCCGCGTGATACAGGTCCGCAAAGTCGTCCTTTAAATGTTCATACAGCCGGTGATAAATCTGGAAATACTCCATATACCGTTTATGACTTTCCTCATCCGGTTCCATATAATCAATATAGTTTACCTTTTCTTTGGCAATGGTAAAGTCCTGGAAAACCCCGGCGGATACTCCCGCCAAGATCGCATCGCCGTAGGGCGCTCCTACCCGGTTCTCCACAAACGCGGTAGGCACATTGAAGACATCTGTAATAATCCGGCGCCACAGCTTGCTTTTCGCCCCGCCTTCATTCAAAATGATCGGCGCGTTGGCCTTGATCCCCTTCTCCAGCATCAGACGGTAGTTATCATACAGCGCATAAGCTACCCCTTCCATGAACGCCCGGATCAGATGGCCTTTCGTATGATGCATGGACAAGCCAAACACCGTTCCTCTTGCATAAGCGTCCCACAAGACCGTTCGCTCACCCGCAAGGTAAGGCAGTACGATCAGCCCTTCGCTTCCCGCCGGGATTTTTTCCGCTTCTTTATTCATGATATCATACACATCCATGCCGTCCATTAATTTCGCTGTAGCATTTTCCATCTGGCAGAAATTATCCCGCAGATATCTGAGCACCTGTCCTCCCGTCAGAACTACTGCGATCGAAATAAAGTCGTTGCAGGAGTTCGTGGTATAAGCATCATTACATACCAGATCAATAAACTCTTTGCTGTCATTGACTACTCCCATGACCCCGCAGGTTCCAAGATTGATCTGTACATCTCCCGGCGTGATCGCGCCGCCGCCCACAAATCCAGCATTGCAGTCCACCTGTCCCGCACATACGGGTATCCCTGGCACCAACCCCAGTTCTTTGGCCGCTTTCTCTGTCACTGTCCCTATCACCGCTTCACAGGGATAGAGATCCGGCATAAGATCCATATCAATCCCGATTTTGTCCATCAGTTCCTGGTTAAACTCTTTTTTCCGGATATCATAGGCTACACCCCAGAATCCGCCGTGGGAATAGCTCATAGCTGCCACCCCTGTCATCCTAAGGCGTACAAACCCATCTATCGTAAGGGTTTTCCAGATTCTCTTATAATCCTCCGGCCGGTTCTCTTTCTCCCACATAATGTTGACCATCGTAGGATAATCCTCGATCCGATTGCCGTTGATCTGGAAGATCTCGTCCACGCCAACATTCTCCCGCAGCCATTCTACTTGATCCACCGCCCGGCGGTCCATCAGGTTATACGCCCGATTGATAGGATTACAAGCCTTATCCACCATCACGAGGCAAGGCTGGGCTGAAGAAATGCCGATTCCACGAATCTCTTCCGGCGAGACTCCCGATTTCTTGAGACAGTCCCGTATGGTTTCACAGGCCAGGGTCCAGTAGTTCTCCACATCATGTTCTGACCAGGACGGTTTATCCACGTATATCGGATATTCTTGGAAAGAATAGGCCAGCACATCTGCATTTTCATCGATAATACAGGCCTTTCCTCCTCCCGTCCCATAATCCAGTCCAATTAAATAATTTCCCATAGACGTCTCCTCCTTTACTTCTTTACGCTTCCATGCACACTTAGCCCAAAGCAATCCAGCGCCGCCTCTTTTACCATCTCAGACAGCGACGGATGGGCTACGATCAAGTTCCCCCACTCCTCAAGTGTCAGTTCTTTCTTTACAGCCAGAGACGCAAACGAGATCAGTTCCGGAGCGCCTTCCCCTATAATCTGTACGCCGATGGTCTTCTTCTGCCTTTTATCCATCAGGACCCGCACCAGGCCTTCCGCCCCTTCTGCAAGAGCCATGCCGTTTCCCACATAGGAAAACTCTCCTGCTGCCGTCTCGATTCCTTGTTCCTTTGCCTTCTCATCACTCATACCAACGGCCGCAAAAGCCGGCATTGTATAGATGCATCTTGGCATAACAGCCAAGTCTGCCTCCCCTTCCTTCCCAAGAATATGGGCTACTGCCGCCTCTCCTTCCGCATAGGCCGCATGTGCAAGCTGATAACCACCCGCCACATCTCCGATCGCGTACACATTGGGAAGGTTCGTCTGCATATGACAGTCCGTTTTGATTTCTTTTTTCTCCGTCAATTCCAACCCCAGAGCCTCGGCGCCGATACCGGTAAGTCTTGGTTTTCTCCCAGTCGCCATCAAGACGATATCCGCCTGCGCTTCCCCGGATTCCTCTCCTCCATATACTACCTGGTATCCATCTGCCGCCTTCCGGATCTCCTTTACTCCAGTTCCGCAGAATATCTGGATCCCTCTCTTTTTCAACTCTTTGGTCAGATAAGATACGGCTTTCTTGTCCTCCGCCGGAAAGAGTTCTGGAAGCACTTCGATCACCGTCACTTCCGCGCCAAAGGAATGAAACGCGCTGGCAAGTTCCATCCCGATCACGCCTCCGCCGATCACCGTCAGTTTCTTAGGTACCTTGGAAAGAGCAAGCGCCTCTGTACTGGTAATGGCGTACTCTGCTCCTGGAATTGGGATCTGGCTGCTCTGGGATCCGGTCGCGATAATGATATGCTTTCCCTCATAAACCTCACCATCGCATTCCACCTGGCCAGGCTGTCTGAAAACAGCGTTTTTGCGTACCACATCTACCCGATTGGCTTTCAGAAGATATTCCACGCCTCCCACCAGTTTTTTGACCACTGCCGACCGGCCTTCTTGAATCTTTTGAAAGCTGTAGTATCCGGCTTCTTCTAAGATCCGCTTTCCAGCCAGACTTCGGATCTTCTCCAAAGCCGCCGCTTTATCCAGCAGATATTTCGTCGGAATACATCCCACATTCAGGCAGGTGCCTCCGATAGCCTCCCCTTCAAACAGAAGAACTTTCTGCCCTTCTTTCGCGGCCGATATAGCGGCAGAATATCCTCCCGGTCCGCCTCCGATCACGATTATGTCATAGTCTTTCTTGCTCACCTTCTACGCCTCCTATATATTTTCTTCCGCCTACAGCAGCGCAAGGGCAGGATTTTCGATAACCTTCTTAAGTTCCGCTAAGAATTCCGCGCCGTAGGCTCCGTCAATGACTCTGTGGTCAAAACTTCCTGTGATCTTCATCACCGGGACCGGTCTCCACTGTCCCTGCTCGAATACCGGCTTCTCTTCCATAGCTCCCACAGCCAGGATACATACTTCCGGAGGATTGATGATTGCGTTAAACTCTGTAATCGGGTACATGCCCAGATTTGACAGGGTGATCGTACCGCCGGACATATCCTCCGGCATGAGCTTCCCTTCCCTTGCCTTTTTAATATTTATTCTATTTTCGGCAGAAATCGCCTCAATTCCTTTTCCATTAACCTGTTTTACTACCGGCACTACAAGACCGGCTTCCACAGAAACAGCAAGACCGATGTTTACATCTTTGTGGAGGATGATCGCCTCTTCTGTATAAGATGCATTCAAATAAGGATATCTGCGGATCGCCGCTTCCATACATTTGAACAGAATATCATTATAGGAGATCTTTCCTTCTTTACGCGCTTCATTTATCGTTTTGCGGAAAGCAATACACCGTTCCATATTCACTTCTACTGCCGCTTGGAAAGCAGGGATATTCTGAGCGCTCTCCGCCATTCTTCTGGCGATCACCTTACGCATGTTGGTAAGCGGAATTTTCTCATCCGCATTTCCAGCATCTGGCGGCGCTATTTTTTCTGCCCGCTCCAGGTAAGCCTGCACATCCTGGCGTTTTAAGATTGATTTCCCGGCATATTCAGCCACATCTTTTAAGGAAACCTTTTCCTCTCTCGCCAACTTTTTGGCATTCGGCATAGCTTTGATATCTCCCAGCGCTTCTTTCCCTCCTGCGGTATTCTCCTCCGTTCCAGCCTCATATCTGATTGGAGCGGATAGATCTATCGGTTGATATTCATCTTCCTGTCTGCCTGCGCTGATCTTCTGTTCTGGCAGTTCTTGCTTATCCTCTGCGGACTGTGTTGTCCCAGCGTTTAGCCTTCTTTCCACTTCCGGCAGATCGCTTTCTTCTCCGATATAGGCGATCACATCCCCCGCAGAAGCCTCGTCTCCTTCTTCAGCAAGAATTGCCAGGACTGTTCCCTTGGCAAAGCTTTCTACCGTCAATGTCGCTTTATCTGTTTCAATCTCCAGAAGAGCATCGCCGCGCTTTACTTTGTCTCCCTTTTTCACCAGCCAAGCGCCGATCACAGAGGTATCTGTCGTCTGGCCGCCTGCCGGCATTGTAATCTCTTTTAACATAAACCGCCACCTGCTCTCTTAAAATGCTTTATTTTCTCCGTTCAAAGCCCGAATCGTCTCTTCTACATAACGGATCACTGCTTCCTGTTCCTGAACAATAATATCTCGGTCCGCGCCTCTTCCCAGAACATCGTTAGGATCCATCTTATCCACATCGTGTTCCGCCAGATAAGCCTTCATAGTATTTAATACAGCCCTCTTCAGGCCCGTTCCGAAGTTCACTTTGCAAACGCCCCTGGAAGCTGCTTTTGACAAATCCTCTTTCGCAATACTTGTGCCTCCGTGAAGAACAAGGGGAATATGGATCTTCTCGGCAAGTGTTTGCAGCGCCTCATAGTTGATCGTCACCATACCGTCTTCTTTCAGATGACAATTTCCAACAGCCACCGCCACTGTATCAATTCCTGTTTCTTCTACAAATTGGCCGCAAAGCTCTGGGTCTGTGTCTTCCCCCTCATGCAGTTCGCCAGTAGCAGAATTAAACAGAGGCAGTTCGCCCACTTCTCCTTCTACGGCAACGCCGTGCTTATGAGCCTCTGCCGCGATTCGCTTCTGAATCTGTGTCAACTCCTGAAGCGGCAAAGCTTCTGAGGCAAAAACTGGGGCAAACATCACCATATCAAATCCACACTGTGCCGCCTGAAGAACCATATTCTCATCATCCGCCTCATTGAGAAGAAGGGCTACCGGAACGGAAGCTTCCTCGGCGATCTGGGCCAGCATTGCCTGGTACACCGTCAAGCTTTCCTTATATTTCCTTTTTGGTTCTCCAATATAAGTTCCGCACACACCGATCATAACTGGGGACCTCATATTTTCCGCCGCCCGCACTACCGCCAGGGTGGATTCTAAATTCCAGCTTTCAAAATACCCCACCGCGTATTTGTTTTCTTTTGCGTGTTTCATTAATTCTTTCACAGATATTCTGCTCATGGTCTTCTCTCCTTAAAATTTTGCTAATTCTCTTGCCGCTTCTGTAATTCTTTCTGTAGATGGGATCACAAAATTCTCCATTGGGGACGCAAAGGGAATCGGCGTGTCGTATGCCGCCACGATCTTCACCGGCGCATCCAGATCAAAAATATTGTGCTCCGCAAAATGGGCCGCCACCTGAGCCCCCCATCCTCCGGTATAGGTATCCTCATGCACGATCATTAACTTTCCGGTTTTTTTCACCGACTGCTCTACCGTTTCATAATCAAATGGAAGCAGGCTCCTGGGATCGATCACCTCGCAGCTTATGCCTTCTGCCTCCAAAATCTTCGCCGCTTCCTGAGCCCTGTAACTCATCAAAAGATTTGCCACAATGGTCACATCCGTTCCTTCTCTTCTGACTGCCGCTTTGCCAAATTCTATCGTATAGTCTTCTTGCGGAACTTCGCCGGATGTCTTAATGGCATCTTTTTCCTTTCTGCTCCCTCCATAAAGAAGCTTATGTTCAAATACAAGCACAGGGTTATCATCCCGGATCGCTTGTTTCATCATCCCCTTGGCATCATAAGGAGTGGATGGGCTGATCACCTTAAGTCCCGGCACATGGATAAAATAGCTTTCCAAGCTCTGGGCGTGCTGCGCGCCTCGGTTAGTGGCCCCGCAGGGTGCCCGCATAACCATAGGAATATGTACTTTACCGCCGGACATATAGCACATCTTTGCCGCCTGGTTCACCAACTGGTCCATCATACAGAACAGGAAGTCTCCATACTGCAGATCTGCCACAGGCCGCATCCCGGTCATCCCGGCTCCCACACAAACGCCGGAAATTAAGATTTCCGCAATCGGCGTATTAATGACCCGCTCCGGCCCAAACTCATCCAAAAGACCTTTGGTCACGGTAAAGGCTCCGCCCATACCGCCTTTGATATCCACGTCTTCTCCCAGGCAGAATACTGTCTCGTCCCGCCTCATTTCTTCCTGTATTGCCAGTTTTAACGCATCTGCGATCGACATTTCAGCCATTATGCTCTGCCTCCTTCCCAATAAACGTCTCTCAGCGCGGATTCCGGTTCTGGATCCGGGCTGTTCTGGGCGTACTCTACTTCCGTCTCGATTTCCGCTGTGATCTCTTCTTCAATTCTTGTCAGTTCCTCTTCTTTGATCACACCTTCTTCGATCAGGCGCTTTCGGAAGCTGTGTACTGGATCTCTGGAAAACCACTCTTCTTCCTCTTCCTTAGGACGGTATCCACAGGCATCGTTTCTGGAATGACCGCCGATCCGGTAGGTTTTGAGTTCCAGGATCGTAGGACCTTCTCCAGCTCTTGCTCTATGGATCGCTCTTGCGGCCGCCTCATTGACTGCCAAAACATCGTTTCCGTCTACCACTTCACTTGGAATCCCGTAAGCGCTTCCTCTGTCTGCCGCCACATTTTCCAGATTACAAGTCATCTTGATTGAAGTGGTTGCGGAATACAGATTATTCTCACACACATATACCACTGGCAGTTTCCATACCGCCGCCGCGTTCAATGCTTCATGGAACGATCCCTCATTGCTGGCGCCATCACCAAAGAAACAGACCGCCACGTTATCTGTCTTCATCATCTTACAGCGCAGCGCCACTCCTGCCGCAATAGGAAGGTTTCCTCCCACGATCGCGTTCGCGGTCACCGCGCCCACAGAAATATCTCCCGTGTGCATTGCTCCTCCTTTACCTTTGCAGCAGCCTTCCGCCTTTCCAAACATCTCACACATCATAGAACGCAAGGAAACTCCTTTTGCCAGATCATGTCCGGCAGGCCGGTGAGTCGTCAAAATATAATCTTCTTTCCTCAGATCATAGATCATGCCGACCGCACACGCCTCCTGGCCATGAGACTGGTGGATTGTTCCAGGCATGATCCCTTCCAGGAAAAGATAATAGATAGTTTCTTCATACTGACGAATCTGGTACATTTTCTTGTACATTCCCACCGCCCGTTCCTTCTCAGGCATTTTTATCATAGTCTTTTCTCCTTCCTGTTTGGGTCTTATAACTTATGTGTTAATTATAAAATGATAGAAGTTTTTATTTCAACATTTCAGGCACTCCATTATGTTTGAATAAAATCATTTTAAACTCTATTTTGTTCGAATTTTAACATTTTTAGCTTTTACATATTGCAATTACACAAAAAAAGTTATACCATATGATTACAAACGATCAGGAGGATATTCGATATGAAAAAAGCGCGCCATGCCAAAATCATAGAACTACTGGAAAACCGTATGGTCTGCACTCCCAAAGAACTGTCCGATGAACTGGACTGCAGCGAAATGACCATCCGCAGAGACTTAAATGAATTAGAGGAAATGGGATTGATCCACCGGAAACATGGCTGTGCGTTTCTCGCCAAAAGCGAAAAGCCAAATTACTTCCATGAGCAAATCGACGAACACCTTTACGAGAAAGAGGCTATTGCAAAGGCGGCTCTCCGTTTTGTACACCCATACAGCGTGATCTGTATCGACTCCGGAACCACCGCCCATACTCTTTCCCATTTTCTTCCAGATAATGTTCCTCTTTCTGTTATTACATCCAATCTGATGACAGCAGTTGAATTATCTTCAAAGGAAAATATTCAGACATACGTGGTAGGCGGGCTTCTTTTCCATCGAACCAAATCCATCATGACTGATTCGGCGGACAGCCTGACACAGCACCCGGCCGATGTAGCCTTTATCTCCGCCCGCGCGTTCCGCATCCCCGGCGGCGCTTTTGAACACACTTACCCCTTGGTGGAAACAAAAAAAGCACTGGTCTCCATTGCTAAAAAGACCGTGCTTTTGATCGACCACACCAAATGTGAACATACATCCCTGTGCAATTCAATCCCTCTCAGTCAGATCGATGTGATTATCACTGACGACCAGACCTCCCCAGAAATTATCAAAAAAGCCGCTGGACTTGGGAAAGAGGTTCTAGTGGTAAATCCACAGACCTGCGAGATCGTCCACCACTATAACCGGAGCTGAGGACTGGCGCTACACGCTTCAGTCCTCCACATAATTCCGTCCGGCTACCAGAGCACTTCCTTTTTTATCTTCATCCGGCACAAAATGATCATCACTCCAGGCCAGGATCTTTACATCATCATCTTCAGAGACTTCCACAACATTCAGAGCTCCATTTGCGATGGGCTTTACATTCCACATATCGTTGATCGATCCTCCCTTAAAATGGATCATCAGAAGCGTCAGACAGATCATATGAGATGTGATCAAGATTGTCTTTCCACGATTCTCATTGACGATTCTGAAGAACGCCTCCACGATCCGGTCCGATACCTGCTGAAAAGTGTCGCCCCCTTCGATCCTGCATTCTTCCGGCCGGTTTCCCCAGAGTTCAATCTGGCCGGGCCATCTTTCTTCCACTTCTTTCCCGTCCAGGCCTTCCCATTTGCCGCAGCCGATCTCCCGAAGCCCTTCGTCCACCCGGATATCAAGGGGACGTTCTCCGCGGATGATCTCTCCAGTCTCATAAGCTCTCTTCATCGGGCTGGAATAAATCACATCAATCGGTGTATCCTTCAGCGCTTCTTTCGCATAACCCGCCTGCCTTCTTCCCTTTTCATTCAATGGCAGATCTACGCTTCCGAGAAATTTGCACAGCACATTCCACTCTGTCTCTCCATGGCGTACCATGATTACTTTTGTCTTCATGCAGGCACCTCCTTATTCCCTCTTTACTCCGATGTCTCCGTCTGCTCTTCCTGCAGCAGCTCTTCTTCCGCTTGTGTTTCCGCCTCTTCTTCAGCTTCTGAGGTTTCTTCCTCCTGCTCCTGCTCTTCTTCTTTGCTTGGCTCCACCACCTCGCAGCGATCTGCCAGCCATTCTTTCACTCTGTCCTGAAGAATCAACAATTCCATCTCTTCCTCAGGGATCGCTTCCAGAAGCAGATCCACATTCGTAAACATATATTCTTCCGCATATTCTTCTAAAGCCGTCTGCAGTTCCTCTTCTGTAGGCCGCAGCGCATGTTTTTCCGCGATCAGCTCGGCGATCAGTTCCTGCTTCACATTAGCCCGCGCCGCTTCTTCTACATCGTCTTCCGTCAGTCCAATGGCCTCCATATATTCATCATATTCCATGCCATATTCCGAGGCATAATTTTCATATTGTTCGATCCAGCTTTGCTTCACTTCTTCTACCCGGTCTTCCGGCCATTTTTCCACCGTTGTATTATCAATGACCTTCTCCCACACTCGAGTCTCCAGCGATTCCTTCGCGCTTTCCGCTTTGGTCTCATCAATCTGCTTACGAATCTCTTTGCGGAAATCCTCCACATTGTCTGTTGTAGTGGAAAGCCCATCCCGTACAATCTCATCGGTGACCTCCGTATCTTCCGGCAGATCATTGTCGCGGATATACTGATCCATCATATAATCCAGCACTTGATCAATATCTTCTTCTGTTGTTTCTTCCTGAACAACATCCTCTACTTCAACCCCCACGTATTGTTTGATCGTCACATATTCATTTGAGAGCTCTCCCGCTCCCCCATAGCATCCCGTCAATGATGCGAGCAGCGCCGCTATGGTCACTGTCAGCAATACCTTTTTCATAAATATCTCTCCCTAAAATCAGTAATGGGAGCAGCTCCCACCACAGAAGCTGCCCCCCTGTATAAAGTATGAGCGAATTCTCTCTTTATACCTTCTGCAATTGACTTATACCATCTTGATCACGGATTTCACAACGTCATCCTTATGGTTTAAACTGTAATCAATGGCTTCGATACAGTCTTTGAAATCAAACTCATGAGACACAATCTCTTTGACCGGAATCATACCGGAAGCAACTGCCGCAATGGCTTTTGGCCACAGATTCCGATAACGGTATACAGAATAGATCGTTCCTTCCATCGCGTTCAGAGTTGCGGTATCCAGCTCCAGGATCGGCTCCGGCGATACGCCTGTCAGCGTTACTTTTCCGCCCCTCTTGATCAGCTTGCAAGTCTGCAGCGTAGTAATCCGGTTGCCGGCGCACTCATATACCTGATCCACGCCGCCGCCCGGAAGAGTATGCGCAAATTCTACGATATCTTCTCTGGTACTGTTAAATACTCTGGTAGCGCCCAACTCTTTGGCTTTCTCCAGACGTTTATCCATCACGTCCGCCACATAGATCTCAGCAACACCGCGGGCTTTCAGGCTCAGCAGCGTGCACAATCCGATGCAGCCGCTTCCAAGAATGATCGCGGACTCCCCAACTCTTGCGTCGGACAGCTCCGTTCCATGCATACCAACAGCCAGAGGCTCGATCAAAGCTCCTTCCAGGGTGCTCACATTCTCCGGAAGTTTGTAGCACATACTTGCATCATGCACACAGTATTCCGCGTTCACGCCGTCCCGTTCCCCCGGGATCGCCAGCATCTTAATATTTTTGCAAAGATTATAAAGACCTTTCCGGCACTCTTCGCAATGTCCGCAGGGTACGGCCGGTTCAATGGAAACTTTGTCGCCGATCTCAAATCCTTCTACTCCTTCTCCAATGGCGGATACCACGCCTCCCGGCTCATGCCCCAGGGCAAGAGGGCCATCCAGCTTCCAGTTCTGGAGCTGCCCCTCCTGATAGAAATGAAGGTCAGATCCACACACACCTACATACTCCAGCTTGATCTGAAGCTCGCCTTTGCCTGGCTGTGGAATATCGCGCTCTACCCATTCCAGTTTCTTCTTACCCTTCAAAACGCATACTTTCATTTTTCCTTCCATGTTTTTTCTACCTCTTTTCTTTCTCTTTCTATAAATTTCCATGCGGCCGCTTATTCGTCTAGGATTCACCTAATCTCGACCACTATGTGCCCATTATATTGGGGGAAAACTCTTACTTTCAACATTCCGCGTCTGTGTTTCTGTTTGTTCTTCAACATTTTTAGACATTTTTTGTTTACATATCAACATCTATAAACATTCAGACCATAGATGAATCTACTTGCTAAGCACACCGGCGATCGCCCGCTTCCATCCCGCGTATTTGCGATCCCGCTCTTCCTTCGCCATCTTAGGCTCATATTTCGTCCGCTTCAGCTTCTCAAAGATATGCTCATCCCATACTCCGAGAGCTATCCCGGCCGCATACGCCGGACCGATCCCTGACAATTCCTCGGAATCCGGCACCTGTACCGCCGCCTCCGCGATGTCGCTCTGGAACTGCATCAGATACCCGTTCCTCGTTGGGCCTCCGTCTACCCGCAGCTCTCCTACCGTTACTCCCGCGTCCTCGCTCATGGCCTTCACGATATCCGTGATCTGATAAGCGATGCATTCTACTCCCGCTCGTACCACTTCCGCTTTCCCCGTGGTACGGGTCATACCTACAATGGCCGCTGCGGCGTGGCTGTCCCAGTACGGCGCTCCCAGGCCCGAGAAGGCTGGGATCAGATACAGCTGGTCATCCTGTACCGCTTCCCTTGCCAGCCCTTCCGTCTCTCCCGGGGACTGGATTAGCTTCAGATCATCTTTCAGCCAGGTGATCACCGCTCCTGTATAGTTCAGGTTCCCTTCCAGCACGTAGTTCACCTTCCCCCCCATGCTCCAGGCAAGAGAGGTCACTACGCCGTGGGTGCTCAACACCGGCTTCTCCCCGATGTTCATCATGATCGAGGATCCTGTCCCATAGGTGGACTTGATCATCCCAGGCCGGAGGCACCCCTGCCCAAACAAGGACCCGTGGGAATCTCCCAGTACCCCGTGGATCGGGATCTTATCGGGCAGAAAGCCCTCAAAGTCTGTCCAGCCAAACTCCGAATCCGAGTCGCAGACCTCTGCCATGTTGGCCGGATCGATCCCAAATAAGCCGCAGATCTCTTCATCCCACTTCAGGTCAAAGATATTAAAAAGCTGGGTTCTTGAGGCATTGGAGTAATCCGTCTTATATTCTTTCCCGCCGGTCAGCTTATAGATCAGCCAACTATCGATGGTTCCATGACAGATCTGCCCTTTGTCGGATTTCTCCTTCGCGCCTTCTACATTTTCCAAGATCCAGGCGATCTTGGAAGCCGGGAAATAGGGCGACAGGTTCATCCCTGTCTTCTGGCGGATCAGCTCCGCCTTCCCCTGGCTTTCCACCCGCTCGCAGATATCTGCCGCGCGGGCGCACTGCCATACGATCGCCTGACCGATCGGCTCCCCAGTCTCCTTATCCCAGGCAAGGGAGGTCTCCCGCTGGTTGCTGATGCCAAGTCCGGCGATCTTGTCTTTCTCAATCCCGGACTCTTCCACCAGACGGCGGACCACCTCGATGGTATTATGATAGATCTCGGCCGGGTCATGGGAGACCCAGCCTTTCTCATTGACGATCTGCTCATGGGACTTATCGGTCCGCCGGATCAGGCTCCCGCTCTCATCGAAGAGAAGCGCCTTGGTCCCTTGTGTGCTCTGATCGATACTGATGATATATTGCTCTGACATTTAGATCAGCTCCTCCGCTTTCTTCGCGATTCCTTCCCCGGTCAGCCCATAGTAGGCGAACACTTCC
>OGYF01001041.1_pt1 | contig 25057 bp, 20 predicted proteins | sample 1576451 | NCBI WGS metagenome assembly OGYF01 (sample SAMEA3541505, study PRJEB24748) | human gut metagenome | biome: human gut; feature: human-associated habitat; material: faeces | place: China | collected 2012
CGCCGATGGGCATGGAGTAGTGCAGCTCCACCAGGTTGGTGTCCAGATACTGCATATCCTTGAACTCGCCCCGCCGCTCCTGGCACAGATCCATGATAGATCCGATGTACTCTGACGTCACCATGATCTCCGCTTTCACCACCGGCTCTTCCATGTAATCAATCTCCGATGGATCCGGCAGATTGGTGGGATTCGTCAGATCGATCACTTCGCCATCCGTCTTATAAACCTTATAAATAACGCTGGGCGCCGTTGTTACAAGATCCAGGTTATATTCCCGTTCCAGCCGCTCCTGGATGATCTCCAGGTGCAAAAGCCCCAAGAAGCCGCATCGGAACCCAAAGCCGAGAGCCACTGAAGTCTCCGGTTCAAACTGAAGAGACGCATCGTTTAACTGCAATTTTTCCAGCGCGTCTCTCAGATCCGGATACTTCGCCCCATCCGCCGGATACATGCCGCAGTACACCATAGGATTGACCTTCCGATATCCAGGCAGAGGCTCCGCACAGGGATTCTGGGCGTTGGTCACTGTATCTCCAACTCTGGTTTCTTTCACATTCTTCAGGCTGGCAGTAATATAGCCTACCATGCCCGCGCTCAGTTCTTCACAGGGGATCAGCTGGCCAGCCCCAAAATAACCTACTTCCACCACTTCCGCCTTGGCTCCTGTAGCCATCATCCGGATCGGCGTACCTTTTTTCACCACTCCGTCTTTGATCCGGCAGAACACGATCACACCTTTATAAGAATCATAGACGGAATCGAAGATCAGAGCTTTCAGCGGCGCATTGGGATCGCCTTGGGGCGCCGGGATCTTTTCCACCACCTGTTCCAGAACCTGATCCACATTCAGCCCCGTCTTCGCGGAAATCTGGGGCGCATCGGAAGCTTCGATCCCGATCACGTCCTCGATCTCCTCGATCACCCGCTCTGGTTCCGCGCTTGGAAGGTCTATCTTATTGATGACCGGCATCACGTCCAGATCATGATCCAGCGCCAGATATACATTCGCCAGAGTCTGGGCTTCCACCCCCTGAGCCGCATCCACCACCAGGATCGCGCCGTCGCAGGCCGCCAGGCTTCTGGATACCTCATAGTTAAAGTCCACGTGCCCTGGGGTATCAATCAGATTGAAAATATATTCTTCTCCATCCTTAGCCTTGTATACTGTCCGAACTGTCTGGGCTTTGATAGTGATCCCTCTCTCCCGCTCCAGCTCCATATTGTCCAGCACCTGCGACTGCATCTCCCTGCTGGTCAAAAGTCCCGTCATCTCAATGATCCGGTCCGCCAGCGTGGATTTTCCGTGGTCGATATGGGCGATGATACAAAAATTACGAATTTTGCTCTGATCTATCTCTGCCATTGTCTGTCCTTTCTTCCTGGTATCATTTCTATCAAACTAAGTTTGCCGCGTAAGTCTTCAATCTAGTTTCTGCTTGCTAGTTTCTGCTTGGAGACGCCTGTTTCGTCCTGGAAGCAATAAACAGCTCCACACTCATCCGGTCTCCCAGCCGCCCTGTCTTTACTGCCTCTTCCAGTTCTGCCGCCTCTTCCATAGCGCTTCTTAGCTCCCCGCTTTTAAAGTCCCGGCACTGCCGCATATATTTTCCCGCCACAAAAGGGTGCAGTTTCGCCACTTTCGCGATCCGCGCTTTGTCCGCGCCGGTTTTCATCAATTCTTTGACTTCCAGAAGAAGCCGGAACTGCCTGGCCAAAAGATACAAGATCCGCATGGGAGGTTCCTTCAATGCCAGCAGGTCATAGTAGTATTCCAGGGCTTTCTTCTGCTGCCGCTTCGCGACTGCTTCCACCATATCAAAGATCTGGTTGGTGATCTGAACGGTGCAGATCGCATCGATGTCCTCTTCCGTGATCTGACTTCTTCCCATAGTATAGGCAAATAGTTTGTCCATCTCCTGGGTCAGATTCTCCATATCCGTTCCTGCCCGCTCTACCAGATGGCGGGCCGCTTTCTCTGTGATCTGCTTCCTTTCACGCTTCATACAGCCGGCAATCCAGTAGAGCAAGGTTTTCTCATCCTGGCGCCCCAGCTCCACAGCCCGTCCCTTAGCCTTCACAGCCTTGTACATCCTGCCTCTTTTGTCTACCTCATTTTCCACAAAAAGAAAGCAGGCTGTCTCCGGCACCTCTTGTAGGTAGTCGGCAAGCTGCGGCTCAGAACTCTTAAAAAAACCGGAATTCTCTACCACGATCAGCCTGCGCTCCGCAAAAAAAGGCATAGTCTGCGCAAGATCGATAAGCTCCGCGCTGTCGATGCCCTTTCCCTCATAGCAGGCATAGTTCATCGTATCGCCTTCCGGCAGCATGGCCTTGATAAGCCTTTCTTTGTATTGCTTCTTCAGGTACGCCTCCTCTCCATAGAGGAGGTATACCTGCTTAAACTGTCCTGTTTTAATGTCTTCATTTAGACTTTTCATAGATTATCTGATCATATCCCTCGTAATCTCATCCAAACTGTGAGCTCCACACATCGCCATTGTGTCGGCAAGTTCATCCGCCAGCTTTTGAACCAGCACGTTCACTCCCTCTGCGGCAGCTCCATAGACGGCAGTCACAAATGGACGGCCGATCAATACCGCGTCCGCTCCCAGGGCCAGAGCCTTAAATACATCTACGCCTGAACGGATTCCGCCGTCCACCAGGATCTTCATATCCGCTCCCACCGCTTCTGCGATCTCCGGCAAAACTTCCGCGGTGGTCGGACACTGATCCAGAACCCGGCCGCCATGATTGGATACTACGATCGCGGAGGCTCCCGCTTCTTTTGCTTTCAGAGCCCCTTTCACCGTCATGATCCCTTTTACCACAAATGGCACGCCAGCCGCCGCAACGACTTCTTTTAGCTCTTCCACCGTCTTGCTTCCCGCCGGCGGGGTCAGATTCTTCAAAAACGGAAGGCCGGCCGCATCAATATCCATAGCCGCCGCAAAAGCCCCTGATTCTCTTACCAGCGCGAACTTTTCTTTCAATGTGTTGATATCCCATGGCTTCACCGTTGGGATCCCGCGGCCGCCAGCGCTTTTAATGGCCTTGGTGGCTCCTTCCATAACCGCCGGATTGGTTCCATCCCCGGTAAAAGCCGCAATACCAGCGTCCGCGCAGGCAGATACCAGGATATCGTTATATTCCAGATCATCATACTTATCGCCGTAGTGCATCTTCATCGATCCGATAGGCGCGGCAAAGATCGGATAGCGCATGGTCTGGCCAAAAATCGAAAGACTGGTATCCACCGGCTTATTCTCACAGATGGTATCCATATTGATGCACAGTTCCTGCCATTTCTCATAATTCTGGATCGCTACCGTTCCGGTTCCTTTCGCGCCAGGTCCTGGGATTTTATTGGAACAGGCCTTGCCGTTGCAGACCGGACAGGCTTTACAATACTCGCCGATACAGGTTCTTGCCTGCTGTAATACCTCTTCATAAGTCATGAATGATTCCTTCTTTCTTTTCTATGATTTCAAATTTTTTCTTCCTACAGAAGTATACTAAATTTCAAGAATTAATTCAACTGCAAAAACCCGGTTATAGTCATGGTTTTCCCGTCCGTCTCTATCTCCACCGCCCCTGAATCCGCCGTAGAGCAAACTTTGCTTCCTGCTTTCTTTAGCCGGTCCACTGTATCCGGATGAGGATGACCATACCGATTGTCTGCTCCAGCAGAAATCACAGCATAGGCAGGAGGCGCCGCTTCCAGGAAAACTTCCCCGGTGGAGCTTCCCGAACCGTGATGAGCCACTTTCAGCACATCCCAGCTTATTTCTCCATAGGATTCTTTCAGTCTTTTCGTCAAAACTTCTTCCCCTGTCCCTTCCACATCTCCCGTCAGCAGAAGGTCAAAATCTCCATACCGCAGGGCCAGCACCATGGATGCCTCGTTGCCGGGCTCCCCGGCAAAATCCTCTTTTGGATGCAGACAGGTTAAAGTCATTCCCCCGCCGGCAAGTTTTTGTCCCGGATGGATCACCATTACAGGGATTCCCGCTTCTTCTGCCTTTCCCGCCAATGTTTTCAAATGTTCCTCCCATAGTTCCTCCGGCGGCAGTACCAATGCTCCTATGGTGATCCCCTGATCTCTTCTTTCGATCAGCTCTTCCGCCCCGCTGTAATGATCCAGATCTCCATGGGTGATCAGCACCCAGTCGATCCGGCTCTCCCCTTTTGCTTTAAGAAATGGTTCGATCCGGTACTTTCCGATCTGCTCCTGTGTACTGCTGCCCCCGTCGATCAAATAGGTGCCGCCCTTTGGATCCCGGATAAAGATCCCGTCTCCCTGCCCCACATCCAGCACAGTAACAGACAGCTGCCCCTGCGGCCCGGGCGGGAATAAAATAACCCCCGCCCCAATGCACCAAAGGATAGGAACTACCGCCGCCGCCAATCTCTGTCCCTTAGTCTTGTCCTTCCCTTTGCTTTCTTCCTTCTTCTCCTTCTTTCCCCGCCTCCACAGGCAGAGCAGACTAAGGCTCAGACAAAGATAATAGACTGCCATCTGCCATATCTCCGGTTTCCCTGTGATCACGCGCGAACCAGGCAGCGCCGCCATCAGCCGGCAGCTCTCTTCGTAGATCCAGAAGATCCCCCGGCATATCTGCAGCAGCAGTTCGCCCAAAGAAGGCACGAAAAAAAACGTCAGACTTCCCGCGAGCCCCAGCACAAGAAGCAGGGAAAACAGAGGGATCACCAGAAGATTTAGGAGCAGAGAATAGGGTGGAAATTCAAAGAAATACCACGCAAGAATCGGAAAGATCATCAGATTGACGCAAAGGCTGGCCCAAAATCCCTGAACAGGAAGCCTCTCAAAATACGGAAGCAGGACCAACATTCCCAAAACCGCTCCGTAAGAGAGCCAGAATCCCCCGTCAAAGAGATATAAGGGCTTCCAAAGGACTGCCGCCGCCGCGGAAAAGGACAGCGCTGTCAGGCCGTCATAATGTCTGCCCGTCATATCCGCTCCGATCCTGAACAGAAACATCAGAAACGCCCGCACTACCGAAACTGTCAGACCGATCATCAGAACATACAGACCAAGGAATATGATTCCTGCCGCTCCGCCCCCTATGTAAGAACCGGTCCCGCGCCGAAAGATCTGGTATACGCCAAGACCGATGAAGGAAATATGCAAACCGGATATAGCCAGAATATGACCAATCCCCTGATCCTGATACAGTTCCTTCACCTGCGGGTCCATTCCCGCCTTCTCTCCCAGCAGGATAGCCGACAGGATAGTTCCGTCTTTCTCTCCCATGGTCTCGATCAGTCCCTTCCTCCACATCTGGCGGAACTGATACAATCCCTCCCTGAAATAATCGGTATCCCTGTCCGTCACCTGAATCCTGGCGGCCCATACGCTTCCATAGATCTCCCGCCTGCGGTCGTACAGCCGCCGGTCAAAACCTCCGGGATTGCGCGCCTCCTCTTGCGGGAACACCTGGCCTTCCACAACCAGACGGTTTCCAATGGCAATTTCTTTTTTCTTGTCGTCATAAACGATGATTCCGGGTATCTGGAACGAATGTCCCTTAGACCTTACAGAATTGTCCTTTAGATATAAGATTTGATAATCTTCTTTCGTTTCTCTTTGATAGATCTGGCCCGCAAAACAGATAATCTCTTTTTCCTCTCCCCAGGTTTCCATCGGAGAAGGCTTAAGCTCTTTCAGAAACTTTCCTCCTCCGGCAAAGACCTGGATGCACAGGATCAAAAATACTGCCAGGCTCATAAAACATAATGGCCGATTCTTCAATTATCCTCCTCTATCAGATCTGCGTTCATGGAAAATGGCTGGCTGATGTCGTTCGCCCCCTGATAGGAGATATTCGTCTCCCCATTGACAAGAATCTGGACCTGCCCCGCATTTCCGCTTCCCGCAATAGAATTCACAATTGAGTAGATCGTAAGCTCAGGATCCACATTTTCCACTGCCGTCAGAAACTCTTCGCTGAAATTCACATAACAGACACCGTCTCTGACGGAAATTCCCAGAAGCCTTGTCTCTTCTGGAAGCGTTGGAAGGAGCTCTTCATCGGAAGGGCCCTTGATCAGCTGCTCAACAATCATTTTCTCTGCCGAATTATTGCTGTTGTAGCGCATGCGGACCTCTTTGCGCACCAGCTTATCCCCATTAGAATTCGCGAAATACAGGCTGAAATCTCCCACCTGATACGAATGAAGGGAAGAGCCTACATTCTGTACAAAATCCTCTGATGTCATAGCTCCCACGGCATTTCCGTCCCTTCCCACCAGGGGAGTATCGCCAATATAAAACTCTACTGAATCCACGCCTTCGATCTGGGTCAGCGACTGGACAACGGCGGCTCGCAAAAGCACTTCCGACACCCGATCCATCTCTTGGTAATCTTCTGTAAAATACAGCGCCAGCCTGCCTTCATCCAGCACGCACTTTTCCACCGCGACCCCCTGCGGAAACGCGCTTTTATAATCAACGGAATCCGTAGCGGCCTGAAGTTCTTCCAGCATAGATTCCACCGCCTGCTCCGTTTCTTGATCCAGGTCTCCCGCTTCCTGCTTTACTAAACCTGTCCCATCTGTATTGACATAGTAAAGAAAGGGGCCGTCTCCTTCCTTCTCTTTGCCTGCCGCGCATCCGGCAAGGAGAGATATCACGGCAGTCAAAAGCAGCAAAAAATAGATTTTTTGTTTCATCCGGTCCTCCTTTCTCCTACGCCACATAGGTCAACGGAATCCGTATGGTAAAAGTCGTGCCTTCTCCCGGCTGGCTGAATACTTTGATCGCTCCTCTGTGCATCACGACAGCGCTTCTGGCAATAGAAAGTCCCAGACCGGTTCCTCCGATCTCTCTGGAACGGGACTTGTCCACCCGGTAAAAACGTTCGAAAATATGCTCTACATCCGGTTTTGAAATACCAATACCGGAATCCGCCACTTCCAGATAGAAGAACTTATGGTCCGCATTCAAAGACACGTGGACCCACCCAGATTCTTTGTTATATTTAATGGCGTTTTCCACCAGATTAGAGATTGCCAGAGAAAGCTTCACTTCATCCACTTCCGCCGTAACGGGCCGGAAGCTTTCAAAGATTACCTCTACATTCTGGCTGGCCGCGATAGGACGGAGCCTTTTTAGGATCTTCTCTACCAATTCATTGATATTCTCCGACTGGATATTCATCACATTGGCGGTTTTGTCCAGTTTCACCAGAGACAGCAGGTCATTGATGATCTTATTTTCCCGTTCGATCTCTTCCGACAGATCTCCCATAAACTCCTTATAGAGTTCTACCGGGGCATCCTCCTGGATCAGCAGAGAATCCGCCAGCACCTTCATAGATGTCAAGGGCGTCTTCAATTCATGGGATACATTGGACACAAATTCCTGTCTGGAATCATTGAGGACTTTCATCCGCCCCAACATTTTGTTAAACGCTTCTGAGATCAGCTTTGTCTCTGTATACGCGTTCTCATGGAGATACTGGTCTTCATATCCTTCTGTCACCGCCTCGATGGACCGGGTGATCCTTTTAAACGGCCGAACCATCAAAAAGCCTGCTCCTACCGCAAGCAGCACTGCCACCAATGCCGTAACCGCCCAGACCGCCCATGTCTGTCCCTCCAGAACTGCCAGCTGATCCGCGATCACATCGGTAGAAACGCTTATCAGCATAACTCCTGTCACTCCTTCGGAAGATCCGTCCAGAATCGGAGATGTAATCTCGATATATTTGTTCCCGGCATCATATTGGCTGGTTCCCTGTCCCTGGAAACAGCGGATCACATCCTCTGATATGATGGTCTTTCCCTCGTCCATATCATAGGTATCTTCCACGATCTGATAATCACCGTTGATGATCATGACCCGTCCATTATAAATATTCGTCATCTGGGTAAGTTCTGTCTGGATGACCTCCGACGCGACCCCGCTTGAATAATCCACATTGCTCAGCCGGTCGCAGAGAATAGTACACTGATTCTGTATCTCAGCAGTCCGCATTTGGACCGCATAGTCTTCATAACCGCTTAAGATCACTGCCCGCATGATCAGGCCAGGCACCATGCCCGCCAGAATGATCAGGACAATGATCCGAAAGCGGAGACTCTTTAATCTGCCGATTTTGATATATTTCTTAACCCCTGAAATAATAACCCACTCCCCACTTGGTATATACATATTTCGGATCACTTGGATTGGCCTCGATCTTCTCCCGGAGTCTCCGGATATGTACATCTACCGTTCTTGCGTCGCCGGGATACTCATATCCCCACACAATATTCAAAAGATTCTCCCTGCTGTATACCTTGCCCGGATTCGTCGCCAGGAGTTCCAAAAGGTCAAATTCTTTCGCCGTCAGGTTGATCTCCCGCTCCCCAATGATCACTCTCCTGCTTTCACAGTCGATCTTCATATCGCCTTTTATCACGACCTTGCGGCTGTCTTTCTCTTCATGCCGTTTTCCGGTACGGCGCATGATCGCTTTAATACGGGCTTTGACTTCAAGAATATTAAAAGGTTTTGTTATGTAATCATCCGCTCCGTACTCCAGTCCCAAGATCTTATCCATGTCGTCCCCCTTGGCCGTCAGCATAACGATCGGCACATCAGAGAATTCCCGGATCTGCTGGCATACCTCAAATCCGTCATGCTTAGGAAGCATCACATCCAGGAGCAGAATATCATAATCATTTTCTCTTGCCAGCTTCAGCGCCTCTTCTCCGTCATAGGCGCAGTCCACCTCCATGCCGTCCTGCTCAAGGCTGTAACGGATTCCTTTTACGATCAGTTTTTCATCATCCACGACCAATACCTTTTTGCTCATACTTGTCTCCCCTGTCAAATCTTGATTTGATCTTCTATCTTGCCGAATATCCCGTCTTTGATCCCATCGATCTCTTTCAGTTCTTCTACGGACTGAAAGCCCCCTTTTTCTTCTCTGTATTCCAGGATTGCTTCCGCTCTTGCCTCTCCGATCCCGGAAAGAGTCATAAGTTCTTCCTTATCGGCGGTATTTAGATTCACCTTCCCGTCGTCCGCCGCGGGACTCTGCCCCGGCTGTCCCGAAGAATTCTCCGCCTCTTGCGCGGAGGGCACATAGATCTGCTGTCCGTCCGCAAGTTTCTGCGCCTGATTTACCTGCTGGGACGCCGCTTCTTCCGTCATTCCTCCCGCAGCATCCAATGCCTGGTAGACGCGGCTTTCTGACGGCAGTTCATAAACTCCGGGACTTTTGACCTGCCCGCAGACATGGACATAAATCTTCTCTTCCTCCTGCTTCTTGGCGCTTTCCGATCCCGTCTCGTCTTCCTGGGTCTGTGCTTCCTCCAGAGGAATCTCCTCTTTCTTTTCATCCCGACAGCCTGCCGCTGTCACAAGTACCATCCACACTGCCAACAGATAAATTTTTCTCCATTTTCTACGCATAACCTTTCTCCTTTACAGTTTGTCAGACTGTAAATACCCCTCTTATGCCTAGATAGGCTTATTGTACTATTTCCATTGGAAAATTGCAACTCCAATCAACGCGATTCCCATGCCGATCACCTTCCGCCATTCCAGCGGTTCTTTATCCACGCCAAACAAGCCTAAGAGCTCGATCAGATAGGCCACGATCAGCTGTGCGATCACGATCAAAAGGGCGGATTTAGCAGGCCCAAGCTGTTCCATACTTTTTACTACCGTCCACGTGATCCCGGCCCCGATCACACCTCCCAGCAAAACATATTTGGGTTCCACCTTCCAAAGTGTCCCGATATTGTCTCTTCCCGCAAAAAGCCAAGCCGCGAAGCAGGCCGCGAACGCGCTCAACTGAACCCAGCCGTTGCTGACCCACAGTCCCGTCGTCTTTGTCACCTGGGTGTTAAAAACGCCCTGGACACTCATCAACGCCCCAGACAAAAGAGCAATAAAAAAACCAATCATCGGTATTCCTCCTCTCTGCTTCCAGATAGTATATCCGATGACTGGTTTTTTATGTCTGATTTGTCTATAATACTTTTCTTAATTTTTCCGCCAGCTCATCTACATGTTCTTTCTCGATGACCAGTGGGGGAACCAGACGGACCACATCGCTTCTGGCGCTGATCACCAGCAGTCCTTCTTTCAGCGCGGCCTGGCAGATCTCTCCGGCCGGCCGGCTGACCTTCAGTCCCTGGATCAGTCCCCTGCCCCGTCTTTCCAGCGCTCCCTCGCAGGACTGTACCAGTTCTTCCAATTTTTCTTCCAGATACGCGCCCACTTCCTGTACATGCCGTACGATCTGCTCTTTCTCAAAAATCTCTATGGTTTTCTCCACGGCAGTGCAGACCAGCGGATTTCCTCCGTATGTGGTTCCGTGATCGCCTGGTTCCAGGGAGTCCTTGGCCACTTTCTCCGTCATGGCAAATGCTCCTACCGGCACTCCGCTTCCGATGGCTTTGGCCATCGCCATGATATCCGGCCTGGTTCCATAGGACTGCCATGCGAACATGGTTCCAGTCCGTCCCATGCCGCACTGGATCTCGTCACAGATCATCAATATGCCTTCCTGGTCGCACAGCTTCCGGATCCCTTCCATAAACTCCTGGCTGGCCGTGTTGATGCCTCCTTCTCCCTGGAGGGGTTCCAGGATAATGGCGCAGGTCTTATCCGTCACCAGAGATTTCACACTGTCCAGGTCATTAAACCGGGCAAATTTCACTCCTGGGATCAAAGGTTCAAAAGGCGTCCGGTAGGCCTCATGCTCTGTCACCGATAAGGCTCCCATACTCCTTCCGTGGAAAGAATTTTCCATAGCGATAAATTCATACCTTCCGTCCCCCTGTTTCCAGGCGTATTTTCTGGCGGCTTTCAGCGCCCCCTCAATAGCCTCGGTCCCGCTGTTGGTAAAAAAGACCCGATCCATCTCTGTCACCCGCTTCAATGCCTCTGCCGCTTTTCCGCAGGCGGTATTGTAATACAGATTGGAAGAATGGATCAGCTTATCAATTTGGGATTTCAAAGCGTTATTCAATTCCTGGTTCCCGTATCCCAGGCCTGATACCGCGATCCCCGCCGCGAAATCCAGATATTTATTTCCATCCGTATCGTAAAGATATACGCCCTCGCCCCGATCCAGGACTACTGGGAAGCGGTTATACGTATGCACCAGACTGTTATTGGTATCTTCCATATATTGATTCATTGTCTTACTCTCCATAATAATACTGCTGTTCGCCTTCATTTAAAATTGCTGTTCCGATTCCTTTATTGGTAAATATCTCCAGAAGGAGACAGTGAGGGATCCGCCCGTCCAGGATATGGACTCTGGAAACTCCATGCTCAATGGCATCGATGCAGTTGTTCAGCTTAGGAAGCATTCCTCCGCCGATCACGCCCTCGCCCATCAGCTTTCTGGCCTCTGAAACCCGCAGTTCCGAGATCAAGGTATCCGGATCTTCTGGATCTCGGTACACACCCTCAATATCGGTCAGGAAGGCAAGCTTTTCCGCCCGCATTGCTTTGGCGATCGCGCAGGCCGCATCATCCGCGTTGATGTTATACGTGTTGTAATCGTCATCCAATCCTACCGGGCACACGATCGGAAGAAAGTCTTTCTCGATCAGATCGTATAATACCTGGGCGTTTACTTTCTTGATCTCTCCTACAAAGCCGATGTCTTCTCCGCCGGTGTATTTCTTATTGACAGAAAAGAGTCTTCCGTCTTTGCCGCTGATCCCAATCGCCCGTACCCCCAGGCTCTCTACCAGCTGCACCAGACTTTTGTTCACCCGGCCCAGCACCATCTCCGCAAGCTCCATGGTCGCCTCGTCCGTCACTCTCAGGCCGTTTTTGAATTCCGGCTCCATCCCTACTTTACCAACCCAGCGGCTGATCTCTTTTCCGCCTCCGTGGACAATGATAGGCTTAAAGCCTACCAGCTTCAGAAGCGTTACATCCTTGATGACCTGTTCTTTTAGTCTCTCATCCACCATAGCGCTTCCGCCGTATTTCACCACGATAACTCTGCGGTTGAACCGCTGGATATAAGGCAGGGCCTCGATCAGGACTTCCGCCTTCTCCAGATATTTTTCCATATCTTTGTTCATGTGATCCACTCCCTTCTGTCCCTTATTGTTCGATTCTATACTCCTTTATCTTGCTTTCTTAGCTTCTGTAGTCCGCATTGATCTCAATATATCCATGGGTCAGATCACAGCCCCAGGCTGTAGCGGTTTCCGATCCCATCTTCACGTCCGCGATCGCCGTTACTTCCGGCTGGGACAGGATTTCCGTCGCTTTTTTCTCACTGTAGTCTACTGCCGTCCCGTCCGCAATGATCTGGATCTTTCCTGCTTTGCTCTCAAAAAACAGATCCACCTTCTCCGGATCAAACTGCGCTCCGGAATAGCCCATGGCGCACAGGATCCTCCCCCAGTTGGCATCATGGCCCGCGATTGCTGTCTTGGTAAGGTTGGAGCATACAATAGATTTTGCCAGCAGTTTTGCCTGTTCCACGCTCTGACAGCCTACCGCCTTTACTTCAAACAGGGCGGTCGCCCCTTCTCCGTCGCCCGCGATCTTCTTGGCCAGGTACTCATTCACTGTGTGGAGGGCCTCCACGAATTTCTGATATGCTTCGCTTCCGCAGACGATCTCTTCATTCTCCGCCAGCCCGTTTGCCAGCAGAAGGACGGTATCATTGGTAGAGGTATCTCCATCTACGGAGATCATATTATAAGTATCCTGGATATCTTCACTTAATGCTTTCTGCAGTGTTTCTTTGGAAATGACCGCATCCGTGGTCAAAAACGCCAGCATGGTACACATGTTAGGGTGGATCATGCCGGATCCCTTCGCCATTCCGCCCAGGGTTACCGTTTTCCCTCCCACTTCGATCTCCACCGCCAGCTCTTTCTCACTGGTGTCCGTCGTCATGATGGCTTTTGCCGCCGCCGTGCCATTTTCCAGAGAATCATTCTTCTCTCCCGCCATCACCTGGATCCCAGCTTTCACTTTCTCAATGGGAAGCTGCATACCGATCACACCTGTGGAACCGATAGTCACACTTTCTGCCGGGATTCCCAGCATCTCTGCCGCCGCCTGGGCCGTCTCCTGACAGTATCCCATCCCTTCTTCTCCCGTACATGCGTTGGCAATGCCTGAATTCACAATCACAGCCTGTACGGGAGCCCCGCTGTCGATCACCTGGCGGTCCCATTTTACCGGTGCTGCTTTTACCACGTTGGTGGTAAATGTTCCCGCTGCTTTGCAGGGAACTTTACTGTAGATCATCGCCATATCTGTCCGGTCCTGGTATTTGATCCCCGCCGCCGTACTTGCCGCCTCATATCCTTTTGCCGCTGTCACGCCACCTTTTATCTGTTTCATACTTTTCCTTCCTTTCTGCACATCCGCCTTTTTCCAAGTTCTTCTTTTTCAGCCGATTTCTATTGGATAAAGGCTGTGATATTTTCTTCATTCAACGTAAAATCATAATAGTTCAGATCCTGCCGTTTTGTCCAGCCAATTTCCTTCCAAAAGGCGTTTCCGATATCATTTTTCGTAAACGCGATCAAAGAAACCTTATTTATCTTTTCCTCCTTCAGCGCCTCCATAGCCGCCACTACCATAGCTTTGCCGATGCCGCGCATACGATACGCCTCGTCAACACAGACATGGTACAGACACCCCCGTCTTCCGTCATGACCGCAGAGGATCGCTCCCACCACATCTCCATCTATCACAGCCACCACGCTGGTGGTCGGATTCCGCTTCAGAAAACGCTGGATCCCTTCTCTGGAGTCGTCTACGCTGCGCAGGCCGAATCCGCGGATCCGATGCCAGAGCGCGTATACTTGATCGTAATCGTCAATGGTCATCACCCGGATCACCGTCTTGCTGTCTTCCATTTCTGAAAACCTCCTCTATCCTCATCCGGTTATGGGAACATGGGTACCAGTTCCAGTCCTTCCGTTTCCGGGAGACCAAATATCAGGTTCATATTCTGGACTGCCTGGCCGGCCGCGCCTTTTACCAGATTGTCAATCGCTCCCATCAAAATGATCCGGTTCGTCCTCGGATCGATCTGGAATCCAATATCCAAATAATTGCTTCCTTCCACCCATTTTGTCTCTGGGAACACTCCCTGATCCAGAACCCGGACAAATTTCTCTTCTTTATAGTACTTGTCATAAACCGCCTTGACCTCTTCCCAAGACACATCCTTTGTCAGCGCCGCGTATTCTGTCGCCAGGATTCCCCGGTTCATCGGTACCAGGTGGGGAGTGAAGCTGATCCTCACTTTCCGGCCGGCCGCATAGCCCAGTTGCTCCTCGATCTCCGGAGTGTGCCGGTGGGAGGCTACCCCGTAGGCTTTCATATTTTCATTGACCTCACAGAATAAGTTTTGTACCTTGGCTCCCCGTCCCGCTCCTGAAGTCCCTGACTTTGCGTCCACGATCAAAGTATCCATATCGATCAATCCCTCTTTCGCCAACGGATAAGCCGTCAGAATAGAACAGGTAGTATAACAGCCCGGATTGGCGATCAGACGTGCCTTTGGGATCTGCTCGCGGTTCACCTCGCATAGGCCATAGACCGCTTCCTGGATAAACTGCGGACTCTTATGCTGGATTCCGTACCATTTCTCATAGATATCCACATCTTTGATCCTAAAATCCGCGCTCAGATCGATCACCTTAACCTTAGAAAGAATTTCCTCCGTCAGTACAGAAGCCAGAAATCCCTGGGGTGTGGCTGTAAAGATCACATCCACCTGATCCGCCAGCCCGCCTATATTGTCATCCATACATTGGGTGTCTACAATCTCAAACATATTTCTGTATACATTTGCATATTTTTCATCTATGTAACTTCTAGAGCCAAACCAGACAATCTCCACCTCTTTATGCCCCATAAGGATGCGGACCAGCTCAGCGCCCGCATATCCAGTAGCTCCGATAATACCTGCTTTGATCATTTTCCTACTTCCTTTCCAGTTTGGGACGGGGGAAAATTGAAAATCCCCCGGCCCAAATTAAAATTGCCCTGTCCCTAATTGAAAGAACTTGCATAATTATACATCTTATCCGTATATTATGCAAGTGTTTTTAAAAAACTACCTCCCACTGGTTTTTCTGTCTGGATTGTATGAAAGAAAGATTCTAGCACAAAACCCTAATAAGAAAACCAGAAATCATTTTTCAATTAGCGAATGCCGCAAAATGCTCAGAAATTTTTAAAATTTAGCACTCACCTATTGACACTGCTAATAATTTGTGTTATATAATAAATATAACAAATGAAACAATAATTCAATCACATATATTCAAGGAGGAATGTGTTATGTTACTTGCAAACAGATCTTTCAACAATTTATTTGACGACATGTTTAACGATCCTTTCTTCACTCGTTCTTATGACCGTGGTTCTTCTCAGATCATGAAAACAGATATCCACGAGAAAGATAATAACTATGTCATTGAAATGGAACTTCCCGGATACGCAAAGGAAGAGATAAAAGCGGATTTGAAAGATGGATATCTTACCATTACCGCGCACAAAAATGAAACGAAAGAAGAAAAGGATGCCAGGGGCAAATGTATCCACAAAGAGCGGTACACCGGCACTTGCAACAGAAGTTTTTATGTGGGCGAGGATATCACTCAGGAAGATATCAAAGCCGCATTTAAAGATGGAGTCCTCCGTCTTCAGCTTCCAAAGGAAGTAGAAAAGCAGGCGGATCAGCCACAACTCATTACCATTGAGTAAACTTATTTAGGCGCGTTAAAAGGGCATTTCTCTTGGAAATGCCCTTTTATCTTGTCATTTTTCATCTCAATAATCTGCTTCCAGCGATCACTGGCGATTCTGCCAATATTGCAGCTCAATAGGGTCTATAGGATCTACCGGGTTCTCGATCTCTCCTTTCTTCTTCCGCTTACGACGTTTCAGCAGTTCCCCGCCTTTGTTGTAAATCCAAAAGGAATAGACCAGAAGTTTATTAGCCTTTCCCATCTTATCTTTCGTTGTCTTATTATAAAGACTTCCGCCTGCTTCTGTCGGTTTCTTCTGCCGGATCAGCGAGATCAATTCTGTCTCACAGGTTACATATTCCGGAAGGATGGTATATCCCATTCCTACACAATCCGGCCTGTGGGCATCACTGCCGCCAATGCCCGGCTTTTTATACTTATATGCCAGCTTCAGCGCTCCTTCGTTGGATTCCTCCGGCTCGCAGGCGTTAAACACTTCTATAAAATCAAATCTCTTAATAATCTCCGGCGACTTATAAAACTTTTTTGTATTCGTAAAACTAAGATACTTTTCCCCGCAGGGATGAGCCGGGCCCAGAATCCCTCCATGCCGATGTACAAAATCGATCAATACCGCAACCGGAAGCCCTCTCAGCTCCAGGAGGCGCATCTTTACCCCTTCCGGCATGATACAAATAATATGTCCCGCGTCACAGGTATCATATTCGATGCCCTTAAGCACGACAAAGTCTTCATGGACTTTTCCCTTCATCTGGTATTTCCAATGACGGTAACCTTTGTAAGTATCGTGGTCTGTAACCAACATCCCATCAAAACCGTTTTCCTTCAGCTTTGTTATATATTCATCCAAACCCACTTTACTGTCAATGGAGCCTTCCTTCACATGACAATGCATATCCAGCTTCAAAGTCAAGCCTCCTTCACTCTTTGATCTTATTCTTCTTCCGAATCGTCCAGAATCATCCTGGCCTTTTCCACCTCCGACTCTACAGAATCCTTTTCTTTCACCTGTTCCGAATAAATCTTTTCCTTTTTCCCTACCTTCCGGGAATGCAGCATAAACTGTACAGCCATCCCTGCCGCCAGCAATACGCCGCCAATGGCGTATCCGATCCACGCGGACTCAAATCCGGCCGCCGTACCAATGGAGGTTCCTGCCGTAATCCCGCCAGAAATCGCTGTGCATATAATGACCATAGGTTCCACAAAAATAACCGCAACGACTGAAATTACCAAAGCTGCTGCCAGAACAATGATCAGCTGGAGCGTTTCCCGCAGATCGATAAACTGGATTCCAATTCCAACAGCAATACAAAACACAAGGCAGAACACCCCAAATCGATACAGGAAGAAGGAAAGTGCCGCCAAAAGAGCCGCGCAGGCAAATACAATGATCGCAAACGTAATCCCTGAGATATCCATAGCCCTGGAAACCGCAACTCCTATCAAAGCTCCGATACACAATCCTACCAAAGCCACCTGGATCTTGACCAGCTTCAATCCAAAGAAACAAATCAAAAGCCCTACCACTGTCATCGCGATCAGCGCTTCTAAACTGGGCTGACCGCCTATCTGTTCCGCAATCTGTCTCGCGTTTCCAGAAGCATTCGTTACCACATTGCTTCCGCTGCTTAATACTTGTTCCATATCTTTTGTCTCCTTTACCCCTTACTGAATTATTTTCTTTTCCTATTCTCCTCTGCAATTATAGCATCTTTCCCTCATTCTGTTAAGTTCTAAAAATATTGTTTCCTATTTTCCCCACAGTAAACAGTAAGGATGGGCATCAAATATATAATATAAATGATACCCATCCTCACCTTGATTCTTCAATCATTTTTTACCTCTTCCTTTTGGTAATTTTTCCCCGGTTTTCAACCGGCTGCATAGTTTAATTTTTTGGTGGTCCATACCTTCCTTTCTTAAACTATTTCTGAACACCGTCCGTAGTCCTTTGCTTCTTTCAGAGACCAGTTCCTGTCTTCCGCCAATACCGCTATTCCTTCACCGAAATCTTCCTTTTTGATCCACTTATCTTGAACCTGATTATAAAGATCCCGCTTTCTGAATAGAAAATATTGCTTTTCGATCAAGTCCGCTCTTTTTAAAGTTTTATTTTACAGATGGTTTTCAAATGAACAACAACCACACCTTCAACAAATGTTTTATCTGTTTTTTAATGTGCTTTGTTGTTTATATCGTAATACTATCACTCATTTTTAAATTTGTCAATATTTTTTTAAATTATTTTTTAATTTTCAGACTCATCATCCACCGCAACAAAAAAGGCGCGTCCTTTTGAAAATCCAACTTCTCTAGGAAACACGCCCTTTTCTCTTTTGTCTGTTAGAACGCAACCGCTCCAGTATCGATGCCGTTGATCACATAATAAACGGCTCCTTCTTCCGGTTTTATGTAGAGATCGATGGTCTTGATCTCGCCTACTTTCCTGCCGGACTTTGTCCACGCCTTCTTTACACTGGCGATCATGTCCTTTTCCTCTACTTGCTTTCCATAATACTCTACGATTGCCTTTACTTTTATGTCCTTCTTCGCAGACGTCCTTTTTGCTGCCGTCTTCTTCGCTGTTGTTGTCTTTGCCGCTTTCTCTGTAGTAGAAGTCTTAGCCGGTTCAGCTTTCGCTGCCTTTTGCTGGGTTTCTGTCTTGATTGTTTCTGTCTTTGCTGAGGATGTATTGACAGTGCCGGCTTTCTTTGCTTCTGATGTTGCTTTTTTTGTTGCCATGATATTTCCTCCTCAATCCTCTAAAGCTATCTGCTTTAGCTGTGAACTATTATAGCACCTTTCGGTCAAAATGCAACTTTCCGCCTTAAATTCCATGATTTTGCCCGGAAACCGGCTGTTTTTCTTCATAATTTCGTCAAAAATTCAACAATTCCAAAATCATTCCCGCAGCGGCGCCTGTCAGCAGCAAAAGAAGAAGAATTTTTAGATTTTCCTTCCTATTTTCGTTCATCTTAAACAAAACAACAAGACCGATTCCTGCCCCCGTGCATAATCCCGCCATTGCGGAGGCAAATGAAATCGCTCCGCTTAAGTAAAGCTGCGTCAGCATCACTGACGCCGCACAGTTAGGAATCAGCCCGATCACCGCCGCGATCAGAGGCTGGATCGGAGTATCCCCCAGCAAAAACGCTGAAAGCTGACGAATACCGAAGAAATCAATGCACAGATTTAAAATAACAGTAAACAGAAAAAGGTATACAAAAATCCGTACCGTATGATTCAGCGCCGGCCGCAAAAGCCCCGCTCCCTCTTCATGGCAGCCGCAGTGATGGCAGATCTCCCCCGTCTCCTTTGGTTCCTCGATATACCGTTTTAAAAGGATATCTGTCAGATACCCCGCCGCCATCCCGATGATCACTTTTCCTGCCAGCAGGGGCAAAACCGTTCCCGCGCTTTCCGGATTTCCCATCAGGATCAGGACTGCTTCGTCAGAAGTCGCGGCAAATACAGCAATCAGCGTCCCGGCTGAAATGACTCCTCCCGCGTATAGATTTGCCGCCAGGACCGAAAAACCGCACTGGGGGATACATCCCGCCAGTGCGCCCGCCACAGGGCCTGCCTTCCCCACTTTTGCCAGAACCTTGGCAATCTTCCGTGATCCATGATGCTCCAGCACCTCAATCAGCAGAAACGCCGCAAATAAAAATGGGAGCATCCGCAGGCAGTCCTCTCCCGCATGTAAAAAAGCTTCTCTCAGTAAGTCCATCCGTTTTTGTCCTCTTTCTATCCCTTCTTCTGTCAAATCATTTTTCAAAAGCCGCTAAGCCAGGTACATCCGCTCCAAAAGATCTACAGTCCCTTCCATTCCAAGTCTGCTCACATTCAGAAGTACCTGATGCGCTTCTATACTGCCCCACTCCATTCCCGTGTGAGACTCGTAGTAGTACCTGCGCTCCCGGTCTATCTTCTTGATCTTTTCCGCCGCTTTTTTCTCTGATAAATCATAGCGCTTGGCAATCCTTTTGATCCGGTCTTCTTTCCCGGCGCAGATAAAGACATTGATCAGTCCCGGCCAGTCCCTCAAAACATAATCGCCGCAGCGCCCTACAATGACGCAGGGGCCTCTCCGCGCCAATTTTCGGATGATTTCCGACTGTAATCCATAGACTTGTTCATTCAAAGGCTGGGTATATTCAGCCGCCGTATTTCCAGACCGCTCGATGGGCGCAAGAACATACCCCTCCAGGAAGCTGTTCAAAGTAGTCTCATCCACGGCCTGCGCCGTCTCCTCCCTGATATCCAGTTTCTCCGCCACCATTCTGACAAGATTGTTGTCATAGAGCGGGATATCCAGTCTCGTAGCCAGAGAATTTCCGATCTCATGTCCTCCGCTTCCAAATTGTCTCCCAATAGTAATGATCTTATGCTCTGCCATGTGGATCCCTCCTTTACTGGCCGCAATGCTCGTTCTGGGTTTTCCTGCTTCTATTATACCGCCTTTTCGCGGAAAATGAAATCTCTATTCATTTTCTGCAAGAAACCCTTTTTCCCGCAGCATGTTCTCGATCATATCCAGCGTTCTCTCCTGGTCAGCCCGGACTTCGTGGTCATGGTATCCAGATGTGATATTCTTCAAAGGACTGGATTTGCCGCTTTGGAGTTCTTCTAAGAATTCCCGGACCCTTCTTCTGGAGTCCACCCCCAAATGGGCTTCCAGCTTCCCATACACTTTGTGATGTACCACTACATTTTCCACACAGCCGCCCAGATCTACGATGGCGCACAGTTCTTCTTCCAGCTGCTCGTCTGTATGGCATACTTTGAAGACTCTCCTGGCCTTCTTTTCCTCCTGCAGAAGATATCCTCTATTGGTAGATAAGATTTCATGTCCGGCCGCTCGGATCAAGGCGATATCCTGAACGATCACTTGTCTGCTGACCCCATAGAGATCCGCCAGGGCTCTCGCCGCCAGCGGCCGGCCGCTTTGCCCGATCCTGGCAAGGATATCCTCCCGCCTTTCCTCTCCCGTCATAGCTTCTTTCACCTCCGCGATTTTCTGGTCGTCTCCGTTCCCGGTATTGTTCTATTATAACTACAGAATTTCTTGTTTACAAGGGCAACTCTTGAAATGGGAATTCCTCTTGACAATTCGTGCCAGGCATCCACACCAATGGCGAAAGGGCCATGACGCTTATATGCGTCCGGCCCTTTCGCGCTCTTTTTTATACTCATTCCTCAGGATTTACCGGTTTCCCTTTTTCTTTCGTTTCTTTCCTGTCGCTGTTACCGCGAACACAGTTCCAGAGATCAGCATAAGCCCTGCATACCCAGCCAGATTTGCCCCGTCTCCTGTCTTCGCCAGACTTCCCCCAGCCAGATCTTCTCTGGTATTCTCAATGATAAATCCTTCTTGAGTTCCGCCGCTGTAGGACACTTTATATCCATCCGGCACTTGTGTTTCTTTGACCTCATATTGGATCCTTCTTCCCGTCTCATCGTATTCTTCCAGTTCCGGGAACGTACGGCTCCACCCATTCTCTCTGGATAGTTCTGCCCGTTCCACTTCCTGACCGTCCGCATAGAGCGCCACTTCAATGGAAGATGGACGGATTCCCCGCATATTATTTTGATCGGTCCAGAGTTTCTCTACTGAAATATCAATGGTGTCTTTCAAAGTATTGACAAACCGGTTTCCTTCCTGCTGTGTCAGCTCGTATTCTTCCGGAACCTCTTCTGTCACCCAGTAGGTATATGGATTTCCTTCATCATCGGTCACCGGAAGGTTCTCAAAGGTGTAGGTCCAGGTATCGCTGTCTGTATTATCCCAAACTGGCGTGGCTTCTGCCTGCTCTTTCTCTCCGCCTTCGATCTGCCGCCACAAGGTCAGCTTAAGCGTCTCCGGTCTGGTCCCATAAGCGTTCTGCTCATCCCGCCAGATCTTCACCCCCGTCAGGAAGGTCTTGGCAATATTAGAAACAACCGCGCCATTTTTATCTTTACCAATATGGATGATATAATCTGACTCCTCTGCCGGTCTTCCGCCAATGGAAATTTCTCTCACTGTATAGCTGTATCGATTTCCATTCTCATCAAATCTTGGAATGTCCGTAAAGGTTCCCGTCCAGTTCCCCTGGGCCGTCAGCGTCAGCGTCAGCACATTCCCCTGCCCATCGGTTACCGCTTCTTCCTCCTGTCCTTCTATACTGCGGTACAGGGCCACCGTTACATCTTCCTGATCTTCTTCCGGCACTCCGCCCCAGACTTTACGCACAGACAAAGAGGTCAAAAGTACATTTGTCACGGTATAAGACCCTTGATCCGCACTTGCCTCATAGCCGTCTGGAACTGCCGCTTCTCCCACCGTGTAGGTGATCTGTTTCCCAGTACTGTCATATTTATCCAGCCCCGTAAACGTATAGCTCCACCGGTCTTTGCCCGCGTCCGCGTTATCTGCCGTCAAAGTGATCCGTTCCTTTTCCACGCCGTCCGCGTACAGGATCAGTGTCACTTCCTTTGGCCGCTCACCATCCGCGTCGCTTCCGTCCTGCCAGATCTTGGAAACAGGGATATCCACCGTGCCAGTCAAAGTATTGGTGAAATTCGCTCCATCAGCTGTAGTTTCGCTGGTTCCCTTGTAGGTATCTTCTTCAGTCACAGTTTCTGGCGTCACTTCTTCCACCCGATACTGGTACGGATTACCATCGTCATCTGCCGCTGGAAGGTTCCCATAGCGGTAGGTCCAGACATCTGTATCTGTATTGCTCCAGATCAGCTCTGCTCCCTCTTCCGCCAGAGTCTGGGCGCTTACTTCTGCCCAGCTTCCATCCGCGCCGGTCGTACTTCTGTATAGTTTCAGTTCCAGAGTATCCGGCCGGGTGCCATAGGCATTCCCATTGTCCATCCAAGTCTTGGTACCGGTCACTTCCGTCCGACCGATATTGGCGATAGAGACAGTAAACCCGCCAGCAGCTGAACCGCCATAGGTATAGACGATCCGATATCCGCTGTCCTCAGCGGGTTCATCGCCGATCTTGGTCTCTGCCGCGTAATAGGTATAAGGCTGTCCGTCCGCGTCATACTTAGGCAGGTCCGAAAAAGTTCCTGTCCATTGATTTCCTGCTGTCAATGTCAGGGTCTGGACATCCCCATCCGCATCTTTTACCGGCTCACTGGCGCTGTCTCCAATAGTTCCCGTAGTCCGCCACAGTTCCACCGTTACCGCCTGCTGATCGGCGGCGGCGATCTCATACCAGGCCTTGGTCACCGTCAGGGACGTGGACGCCACATTGGTAAATACCCACTCCGTATATTCCTGTCCGCCCTCTTCCTTGGTCTGGGTGTCAGAACTGATCTGGATATATCCATCCGGCGTGTTTTCCACCACCCGGTACTGGGTCCTGCCTCCTTCTGTAAGATCACTGCCCGGATAGACGCTCGGCACGTCTTCCCAGACCGCCTGCCAGCTTTCATATTCATACCAGGGCGTTGATGGATCTGTTGTTCCGTCCAGAGTCACACTGGCCGCCGTCGGGAAGGAGGTCCACTGGCCGTTCTCTGTTAAATATTGCAATTCCAAAGTCACGGAGGTGTTCTCTTTTCCATACCAGTTCTTCACAGCGTAAATCTTGGTAGATTTCAGTGTGTTTACGGCAGTCGTACCGGTTCCATGCTCCAGATCATCCGTATAAGACGCCGTATAAGCATCGTGATAGGTCCCATCCTCCGCCACAATATCTTCATCGGTTACCTCTCCATCGATGTACCGATCCTCGGCAGGCTGCAGCTCTCTGGCACGGTAATAATAGGTTTCTCCATTTTCATTCTGCTGGGGCAGGCCGCTGACTGTAACAGAAGCACTCTCGTCTGCATTGGCTCCCGTCACGTAGACGATTAACGCCTGCCCCGCTCCATCTGTCACATTCTTCCAGTTTTTCTCGACTCGCGGCGTAGTTGTACGCTGGATCACAAAGATGGTCTCCCAGTCATCCCCCACGCTTTCGGTATCCGGCCGAGTGCCGTAGATATTGTCACGGTCTCCCTGCCACTCTTTGGTCACCGTAAAACTGGTGCTTCCAATCCGGTTGATATGAGTCTGAGTTCCCGCATTATTACTATCTCCCAATTCATAAGCGGGCGAAAACAGGCTCTCTCCAAATTCATACGTATAGGTCCGGTTATCATCACTGTCTATTACCCCAACGTTGATAGCCTGCGATCCATAGCGGAGCTCACTCTCTACTACCCGGTAAAGCAGATTGGTCCGCGTTGTTTCATCCTTTTTCAAAATACTCCGAGGGAGATCTTGGAATCTTCCGCCCTTGCCCCAGATGGAATCTGTAACCCGTCCCTGTAAGGTTTGGGTAAACTGGTAGGGTGTTTCTCCTGATCCAAAAATCTTTCCATAATCCTCTGAAGTCAAATTCTTCTTGAAATATTCTGAGGCATCTGACCACTTGCCGATGATATTCCCGCTTCCGTCTGTTCCAATGGTCTCCTCCGCCACCTGAAGTTTGAAATCAATCTCGATCTTATTTCCCAAATAATCCTCGGTGATCTCATTTCCATCCGAATCCTGCCATTCCTTGCGGAAAACCGCGGCCGTCTCCATCGAATTGGTCAGCGGATTCATCCAGCTGGTTCCCTCCGTGGTGCCGTCTGGATTTTTCTCAGTTACCTGACCGGCGGCTGTTCCGCTTCCATCCACTGGAGTCACCTGATAAACGCTTCCATCCTCCAGATACTCCCGTACAATGTACTGCCAGGGCCGTCCGTTAGGCGCGTAGCGCTCCAGCTCACCACTTCCCTGGGCTCCCTGGATTTCATAAGTCCAGGTGTCTCCCTCTTCTTTGGTCCAGGTAATTTCATACTCAGTTGCCGGCACTTCCTGCTCCGGAATTTGATTCCCCTGCCCCGGCTGGGAAATGGCCAAGCGGAATACTTTCAGTTCCACATCCTCTGGGCGGGTTTCAAAAGCATTGCTGTAATCCTCCCAGATCTTTTCCCCTTGCAGCGTCACTGCAGCGGGATCCTCCGTCCGCTGATTGATAAAAGTAGCGCAGATTGGTAAATTCTCCTCTGTTGCTCCTTTCCCATCCGCTTGATTCTGCGTCAATTTTATCGCTACTGGAATCCGTTTCTCTCCCTCCTGTAATTCCGGTTCTGAAGGTTTTTCTTTCATCGTTAATGCTAATTCTGCTTCTTCTATGTCGTCAGCCTTTACCCAGGTATTATAGTCGTTCAAGTAGGTCTTTACCTCACAGATATAGTATTGATATTCGGAGCCGTTGGGAGCGTAGATCTCTTGATCCTCAATCGTAAAGGTATGCTGGATCAGGCCGTCAAAATCCTCTCCTTC
>OGYF01001043.1_pt1 | contig 24983 bp, 15 predicted proteins | sample 1576451 | NCBI WGS metagenome assembly OGYF01 (sample SAMEA3541505, study PRJEB24748) | human gut metagenome | biome: human gut; feature: human-associated habitat; material: faeces | place: China | collected 2012
GTTGCTGAAATGTTCCAGGCTTCCGGTAATGACAAAGTTCATTCCTGTAAAGATCTGCTCACCGGAAATTTTTTCTTTATTAATATGGAGATATTTCAGCAGATGATCTACTTTTTGATTATTCTCCGGATTACTGAAATACTTTGTCAGACTCTTTGCAATAACCGGTCCAATTCCATCAATTGCACTGATTTCTTCTTCATCTGCCGAACGGATCTTGTCCAGATTATCATCAAAATGACGGCAGATCACTTTTGCATTGGAAAGTCCGATATTTGCAATCCCAAGACTGTAGATTACTTTTGCAAGTGTTGTTTCTTTTGCCTTCTCAATACTGTTTATCAGATTTTCGTACGACTTCTCTCCAAAACCTTCCATCGTTACGATCTCATCTCGATATTTTTTTATCTCAAAAATATCTCCGAAGTTGTGTATAAAACCTTTTGCAATAAATTTCTCCAGCGTTGCTTCCGACAATCCGTCAATGTTCATGGCATCTCTGCTTACAAATAAAGTAAATGCCTTAATCTTTTTGGCCGCACAGTCCGGATTCATACAGTAAAGCGCCTCTACATCATTTTCTCTGATCACTCTGGCTTCCTGGCCGCATGCCGGACAGATTTCCGGTATTTCCAGCTTACTGCTTCGGGTCAGATTCTCAGCAATCTGTGGAATGATCATATTGGCTTTATATACCTGGATCGTATCCCCAATTCCCAGCTGCAGATCTTTCACGATACTCACATTATGCACGCTGGCACGGCTGACTGTCGTTCCCTCTAGTTCAACCGGATCAAATATGGCAACCGGATTAATGAGCCCTGTCCTTGAAGGACTCCATTCAATTTCACGAAGTGTCGTCTCCCTTACTTCATCGGCCCATTTAAAAGCAAACGCATTTCGTGGGAATTTCGCAGTACTTCCAAGCGATTCTCCGTAGGTAATATCATCATATAGTGCAACAAGTCCATCTGATGGAAAATCATTTTGCTCGATCGCATGCGCAAAGTAATCCATTGCTTCATCCAGATTCTCTCCTGTAACCATACGATATTCCACCACTTCAAATCCCTGTTTTCTAAGCCATTCCATCTGATATTTTCTGGAATTATGCATATCTACATCCTGTGCAGAAACCAGAGCAAATGCATAAAAGCGCACATTTCTTTCTGCCGTGATCTGATTATTCAGCTGTCGGACCGAACCGCTGCAGAGATTTCGAGGATTTTTGTATTTTGCATCGACATCTTCGATCGTATCATTGATCTTTTCGAAATCAGAATACGTAATGATGGCTTCCCCTCGCAGGACCAGTCTGCCTCGGTACGCAATTTTCAGCGGAATGTTCTTAAATACTTTTGCATTATTTGTAATTACCTCTCCCACGATACCATTTCCTCTGGTAACAGCTTTAAGCAATTCTCCATTTTCATATGTGAGAACGATCGTAAGCCCATCCATCTTCCAGGAAAGCAGGGTTGGATGTGTCCCGATAAACGCTCTTAAAACTTCTTTGTCCTTAGTCTTATCCAGCGAAAGCATTGGATACTCATGTGTTTCCTTTGGCAGTGCATCGACCGCCTCATATCCCACATTAACAGTTGGGCTGTCTGCCAGAACGATTCCTGTTTCCTTTTCCATTTTTTCCAGTTGATCGTACAGTGCGTCGTACTCTCTGTTGCTCATGATCTCCCGGTCTTCCTGATAGTATGCCTTTGCCGCTTCGTTCAGCTTCTGCACCAGTTCTTTTATTTGTTCTGCCGCTGATGTTTCCATGCTGTCCTCCTGTTCTGATTACTGTCTCACTGGAAGAATCCCGTATCAGTTCATTCAGTTTCTTCCATTCATCTCCACGTATTTCCCGATACTCTCCACGTTTCAGGCCGTCCAGTGTAAGATTCATGATACGGATACGTTTCAATGTACATACATGATATCCCAGATATTCACACATTCTTCTGATCTGGCGATTCAATCCCTGTGTTAATATGATAGAAAAGCTTTTATCACTGGTCTTATATACCGTACATGGTCGTGTCACAGTCCCCAGAATCGGGACACCACTGCTCATCTTTCTGATAAAAGTTTCTGTAATTTTTTTGTCCACGGTTACTTCATATTCTTTCTCATGGTAGTTACCTGCACGCATGATACGATTAACCAGGTCACCCTGATTCGTCAGTAAAAGCAGTCCCTCTGAATCTTTGTCCAGACGTCCTACCGGATATACTCTCACCGGATAATCCAGGAACTCTGTTACTGTCGTTTCCTGTCGCTGCTTTTTTGTACTGCACACAATACCCCTTGGCTTATAAAAAAGCAGAAGTACCTGCCTGGTCTCTGCCTTCACCGGTCTGCCATCCAAAAAAACCTCGGCATCTGCTGGAATCCTTTCTCCAGTACCGATTTCTTTTCCTGCAACCGTAACCCGTCCGGCATCTGTCAGCTGGTCTGCTTCTCTTCTTGAACATACTCCTGCCGCACTCAGGTATTTATTTATTCTTATTGTAGTCTGATCTGTTGTTATCCTTTTTTCGTCCATTATTCTATTATATAGTTTTTTCTTTTTGTCCGCAACCGAGACCTTGTTTTTTTTTACCACATATTGTATGATAAAATTATTGTTTTATCATTTCAGATACACAAAGGAGGGAAATTATGTCTGATAAGAAACGACACCTGAATCCCCTGCTGCTTCTGATTGCGATTTTATTGTGTCTGTCTGCAGGATTTTTATTCCGTCGAACTTCTTTTGATCCGAATTACAAAATTCCTGCCAGACATTCCTCTGTAATAAAAAAATCCAAGGTCACACCAACGCCTGTTCTTACCCAGAAACCAAAGGCAAACGTCAGCATTTCTGCTACACCGACCATTACGGTCGAGCCTTCTGTCTCTCCTTCTGAATCCATATCACAAGATGAGACATCCCCGGAGGCAAGCCTTGGAGTCTGGACTTCAAGCGGTAGCAACTGGATGTTTATGGTTGACGGTGTTCCTTACACAGGCTGGCTGATCGATACTGACGGCAAACATTATTTCTTTGATAAAGATGGTATGATCTGCTATTTCTTCAATGATTTCCATGTTTTTGGAAGAAAGATGAGCGGCTTTCTCGGCCGGGAAAAGTTCTTTCATCTTATATACATTGTCGATCAGTGAAGACTGATATTTGATAGCCATCGGGATAATATGATTCATGGCCAGATCGCCCAATACACGTGCTTCGATCTGAATCTTCTTGGTGTACATTTCCCATTTTACTTCGTTGCGGGCAACCAGTTCTTTCCGGTTCATGACACCTGTTGATTCGAACATGTGGATGCTGCTTTCTTTCAGATAAGCATCGAAGATACGGGGAACGCTGGTTTCGCAATCCAGTCCGCGACGGGCAGCTTCTTCTTTCCATTCGTCGCTGTATCCGTTGCCGTCGAAGTGGATAGCCTTACAAGCCTTGGCTTCCTGGCGCAGTACTTCAATGATGGCGGCAAACTTATCCAATCCGGATGCAATCTTGGCATCAACTGCTGTCTTAAAGTTCTTCAACTGTTCGGCAACCGCTGCATTTAAGACCAGCATAGCTGAAGCACAGTTGGCTGATGAACCCACGGCACGGAACTCGAAACGGTTTCCGGTGAAAGCGAAAGGAGAAGTACGGTTTCGGTCCGTATTATCAATCAACAATTCAGGAATGCGGGCGATGTCGAGCTTCATTCCTTGTTTTCCGGCCAGGATAAAGTCTTCGGTATCGCTGTTTTCCAAGTGTTCCAATACCGCAGAAAGTTGTGAACCCAAGAAACAGGAGATGATGGCTGGCGGTGCTTCGTTGGCTCCCAGACGATGGGCGTTGGTTGCCGACGAGATGCTGGCTTTCAGCAAGGCATTATGTGTATGGACGGCCTTCAGCACATTGACCACGAACGTAACAAATCGCAGATTCTCTTCAGCCGTTTTGCCCGGAGCCATCAGTAAAGTGCCTGTATCGGTTCCTAACGACCAATTGTTGTGCTTGCCGGAACCATTGACTCCCTTGAATGGCTTTTCATGCAAGAGGACACGGAAACCATGCTTGCGGGCAATGTTTCTCATCAGCGCCATGACCAGCAGGTTATGATCGTTTGCCAAGTTGCACTCTTCGAAGACTGGAGCCAATTCGAACTGGTTCGGAGCCACTTCGTTGTGACGAGTCTTCAAAGGAATACCCAGTTTGAGAGATTCGATTTCCAGTTCCTTCATGAACTCAAGAACGCGCGGAGGAATCGCACCAAAGTAATGATCTTCCAATTGCTGGTTCTTCGAGCTTTCATGTCCCATCAAAGTACGTCCCGTCATTAATAAGTCCGGACGAGCTGCATACAGACCTTCATCCACCAGGAAATATTCCTGTTCCCAACCCAAGTATGAGTACACCTTTTTCACCTTCGGATCAAAGTAATGGCATACATCGACAGCCGCCTTGTTGACAGCCTCCAGCGACTTCAGCAAAGGAGTTTTATAGTCGAGTGATTCGCCGGTATAAGCGATAAAGATGGTAGGAATACACAAAGTATCGCCCACAATGAATGCAGGAGAAGACGGATCCCAAGCTGAATAACCACGTGCTTCGAAGGTATTTCGGATTCCTCCATTCGGAAAGCTCGAAGCATCCGGTTCCTGCTGGATGAGTAATTTTCCGTCGAATTCTTCAATGACGCCGCCTTTTCCGTCGGGAGTGATGAAAGCGTCGTGTTTTTCGGCCGTTCCTTCTGTCAGCGGATGAAACCAGTGGGTGTAATGAGTAACTCCTTTTTCAAGTGCCCAGCGTTTCATGCCGGCAGCTACAGCATTGGCTGTTTCACGATCGAGAGGAGTGTTATTGTCGATACAGTCGGTTAGTTTTTCGTACACTTTCTCAGGCAGATACTTAAACATCTTCTCTCGGTTGAAAACCAGCGAACCGAAATACTCAGAAGGTTTTTCGGCAGGTTCGGTAACCGCTATCGTCTTCTTTTCGAAGGCCGATTCCACAACTTTAAATCTTAATTTAGACATAATACCTAATTATTAAATGGTTATTTTTTGTTCTTCATTGGAAAAGATGCCGATAGCGTGTGTTATTCAGCAAGTGTTGCCTGACAAACTGGGATAATAAATAAAAACATTTTATATATGTACTGGTTAAAGTAGGGTTTGAATAAACAACACGTCTATCGCATCTTTCTATTATCTCATCCAGTGTTGGATTCGTTGGATCGCTTCGATGGTATCGTCATGATCGCCGAAAGCTGTCAAACGGAGATATCCTTCTCCACTTGGTCCGAATCCGACACCGGGTGTGCTGACAATAAATACTTCATAAAGTAATTTCTCAAAGAACTTCCACGATGATAAGCCATCGGGAGTTTTTACCCACAAGTAAGGAGCATTCGTGCCACCATAAACTTGCAGGCCGCAGGCTTCAAGTCCTTCTTTCATCAACTTGGCATTATTCATATAATAGTTGATGGTTTGGCGGATTTGCTTTTTGCCTTCAGGACTATATACTGCTTCTGCACCGCGTTGCGTTATATAACTGGTTCCATTGAACTTCGTACATTGGCGCCGGTGCCATAATTTATTCAGGAATATCCGTTCGCCTTTCAAGGTTGTTGCACTTACTTCTTTCGGAATAACCGTGTATCCGCAACGCACACCTGTGAAACCAGCCGTTTTCGAGAAACTCCTGAATTCGATAGCTACTTTTTTCGCCCCTTTGATCTCATAGATGGAATGCGGAATAGTAGGATCCTGAATGTATGCCTCATAAGCAGAGTCGTACATGATGATCGCATCGTTGGCCAAAGCGTAATTGACCCATTTCTTCAGTTCTTCTTTGGTCAATGTTGTTCCTGTCGGGTTGTTGGGATAACACAGGTAAATGATATCCACACGCCGGGAAGGCAATTCCGGTACAAACTGATTCTCGGCTGTACAAGGAATATATACCACATCGCTCCAGATACCGTTTTCCCAGGTTCCTGTTCTTCCTGACATGACATTCGAGTCGATATATACCGGATAAACCGGATCAGTCACACCGATACTATTGTCGTGACGAAGTAAATCTCCAATATTTCCGCAATCACTTTTGGCTCCGTCGCTGATGAATACTTCGCTGGGCTCTAATGAAACACCGATGCTTTCATAATCATTCTTGATGATGGCATCAATCAGAAAAGGATAACCTTGTTCTGGTCCGTATCCATGAAATGTTTCCTTCGAAGCCATTTCATCGACAGCCTTGTGCATGGCTTCAATAACAGCCGGAGCCAGCGGTTGGGTTACATCACCGATTCCCATTCGGATAATTTTCTGTTTCGGATGTGTGATTTTGAAGCTGTTGACTTTCTTCGCAATATCCGAAAACAGATAATTACTTTGTAATTTCAGAAAATGTTCATTCACTAATGCCATAATTCGATTGTTTTATTGTTTTGTTTGTTGTTCTTAAAGTTTAATGCTTCCTTCAAATACAGTCACGGCGTTACCCGTCATATATACATGATTGTCTGTCGGATTCCATTCAATCGTTAATGTTCCGCCATCCATTTGGATTTGTATTTTATCACCTTTCTGGGCCCGTCTATGTGCTATTAAAGCAACTGCAGAAGCGCAGGCTCCGGTACCACAGGCTTGGGTAATTCCCGAACCGCGTTCCCATACTCGCATTCGGGCATTTCTTTCAGAAAGAAATTGTACAAACTCAATATTGGCCCGGTCCGGAAAATAGGGATGATGTTCAAGCAACGGCCCTGTAACAGGAAGGTTGGCTTGCTTTATATCCTCCACAAAAGTTACGAAGTGAGGATTTCCCATGGAAACAAATGTCCCTGTGAATGTTCCGTTCGGACAAGACAGGTTTAAAGACTCTTCCAGGATTTCAGGACATCCCATATCAACTGTAACTTCCTTGACCGCTCCATTTTTGACATGCAATTCAAGATGCTTGATACCGGATAAAGTTTCCAATGAGATCTGCTTCTTCTGTGTCAGCTTTTTATCATATAGATATTTACCAATACATCGAGAAGCATTTCCGCACATTTTAGCTTCCGAACCATCAGCATTGAAGATTCGCATGCTGAAATCAGCTATATGAGACGGACCAATCAGAACCAAACCGTCAGATCCGATTCCGGTATGGTAAGTGCTCCATTGAATAGCTAATTCTTTCGGATTTGTGACAGGTTGATTAATTGTATTTACATATATATAATCGTTACCTGCTCCTTGCATCTTTGTGAATTGGATTGTCATTTTGTATTGTATTTCGTTGTTTGTTTAACTATATGTTTTATTTTTCCGCAAATATATATCTTTTATATAACAAATAAAGCCGTTTATATGTTTATTCTGAATTTATTTTTGCGAAGTTATAATCTGATATGATAACAAAGTGTTTTGCTTACGTTTATTTACTAATTAAACAATAATACTATTAAATTGAGACATCCAAACTTTCTCTACAAATAAAAAAGTAAATAATTTATCGATTTATTTGACTATATGAAAGCATTATCTATTTTTGCAAAACAATTTGATATAAATAAATGACAAATGAAAAACAATAGATAAATATATGAAGCGAGTAGATGAATTATTGAAAAGTAAAAGAGGATTGTATGATCCTGCCAACGAACATGATGCTTGTGGTGTTGGTATGTTAGTGGATATTCATGGACGCAAATCTCATTCCATCGTTGATTCGGCTCTGACGGTCTTGGAAAATATGAGACACCGTGGTGCTGAGGGTGCTGATAATAAAACGGGAGATGGTGCCGGGATTTTAGTACAGATTCCTCATGAATTTATTTTATTACAAGGTATTCCGGTTCCGGAAAAAGGACATTATGGAACAGGACTGGTCTTTTTACCGAAAGATCAGGCAGCACAAAAGGCTTTTCTGCAGATTATTCAGGAAGAAGTGGAAGCAAAAGGGCTCACCATTTTGTGTCTCCGGGATGTTCCTGTCTGTTCAGAAATTCTAGGCAAAGATGCTTTGGCTACAGAACCTGCGATTAAACAGTTGTTTATTGTAGGAGAGGAAGATCAGCAAGAATTGGAATTAAGACTCTATGGGGTACGCAAACGGATAGAAAAGCGGATTGTTTCTTCTTCGTTGGTAGAGAAGAAAGATTTCTATGTAGTATCCTTGTCAACACGTAGCCTTATATATAAAGGTATGTTGGAATCCATGCAACTGCGTAAATATTTCCCGGATTTAACGAACGAATATTTTACAAGTGCACTGGCATTAGTTCATTCCCGCTTCAGTACGAATACATTTCCTACTTGGAGTTTGGCTCAACCTTTCCGTTTGTTGGCTCATAATGGTGAAATAAATACAATACGGGGAAACCGGGCTTGGATGGCTGCCCGTGAAAGTGTTCTTTCATCTTCCAGATTATCAGATATGGAAGCCTTGGATCCGATTATACAACCGGATATGAGTGATAGCGCTTCATTAGACAATGTGTTAGAATTTTTATTGGCATCAGGTTTGAGTTTGCCTCATGCGATGGCTATGCTGGTTCCGGAAAGTTTCAATGAGAAAAATCCGATATCTGATGATCTGAAAGCCTTTTATGAATATCATTCAATCTTGATGGAGCCTTGGGACGGGCCGGCAGCCTTATTGTTCAGTGATGGTCGTTATGCCGGTGGTATGCTTGACCGGAATGGTTTGCGTCCGGCCCGGTATCTGGTAACGAAGAAGGGTTGGGTTCTTGTGGCTTCAGAAGTTGGTGTATTGGATATACAGCCGGAGGAAATTCAGGAAAAAGGACGATTACAGCCCGGTAAAATCTTATTGATTGACACAGAAACTGGAAAGATTTGTCGTGACCAGGAATTGAAACAACAGTTGGCCGATGCTCATCCATATCGGAAATGGATTCAAGACAATTGTATTGAGCTGGATGAACTGAAATCAGGAAGAAAAGTAACCAGTCGTGTGGATGACTTTAATTGCAAATTGCGTGTGTTCGGTTATTCCAGAGAAGATATTGACCGTATCATGGTTCCTATGTGTACCGCTGGAGCCGAACCGGTTGGCTCGATGGGTAATGATACACCGTTAGCAGTTCTATCTACTCGTCCGCATCTTTTGTATGATTATTTTCGTCAGCAGTTTGCCCAAGTAACCAATCCGCCAATTGATCCGATTCGGGAAGCTTTAGTGATGAGTTTGGTTGAATATATTGGGGCTGTCGGTAATCATATTCTGGCTCCGAATGAGTCGCATTGTAAAATGGTACGTCTTCAATGTCCGATTCTGACCAACACTCAATTGGATATCTTATGTAATATTCGTTATAAAGGATTCGAGACGGTTAAACTTCCGATGTTATTTGATGCTTCGCAGGGAGAAACAGGCCTGCGAGAGGCATTGGATCGTTTGTGCAAGGAGGCAGCGCATGCCGTTTCTGAAGGAGCGAATTATTTGGTATTGACAGATAGAAATGTGGATGCATCGATGGCTGTTATTCCATCTGTACTGGCAGTAAGTGCTGTTCACCATTATTTGATTTCAGTAAAGAAACGTGTTCAGACAGCGTTGGTGGTAGAAACAGGAGAAATGCGTGAGGTGATGCATGCAGCTCTGCTGTTAGGTTTTGGAGCCAGTGCAGTGAATCCGTATATGGCTTTTGCTGTCTTGGAAGATCTGGTAGCCAAGCAAGCAGTTCAGTTGAATTATGAAACGGCAGAGAAGAATTATGTCAAGTCTTTATGCAAAGGATTGTTGAAGGTTTTGAGTAAGATGGGTATCAGCACCATCCGTAGTTATCGGGGAGCAAAGTTGTTTGAAGCGATAGGCCTTAGTGAAGATCTGGTAGAAACGTACTTCGGTAGTATATCCAGCAAAGTGGGTGGAATTGGTTTAGCTGAAATCGCCAGAGATGCAGTACAAATGCACAAGGCTGGGTATAAAGAAGATTTGTCTGAAGTATTGGAGCATAAAGGTATCTATTCATATCGGAAAGATGGAGAAAAGCATGCTTGGAATCCGGAGACTATATCTACCTTACAACTGGCTACTCGTTTGGGAAGTTATAAGAAATTCAAGGAATATACGAAGCTGGTAGACGAGAAGGAAGAACCTCTTTTCTTACGGGATTTCCTGGAATTCAAGCGTCAGTCTCCGGTTCCTTTGGAAGAAGTTGAGCCTGCTTCGGAGATCATGAAGCGATTTGTAACAGGAGCAATGAGCTTTGGTTCAATTAGCAAGGAAGCGCATGAAACGATGGCGATGGCCATGAATAAGATTCATGGACGAAGCAATACCGGAGAAGGCGGTGAGGATGCCGGACGTTTTACGGAGAAAATAGACGGATTATCATTACGTTCGGCTATCAAACAGGTGGCATCCGGTCGCTTTGGTGTGACAACCAATTATCTGGTGAATGCGGATGAAATACAAATTAAGGTAGCTCAAGGTGCAAAACCTGGCGAAGGTGGTCAGTTGCCAGGTTATAAAGTGAATGATATAATTGCTAAAACCCGCCATTCGATTCCAGGGATCTCGTTGATTTCTCCTCCACCTCATCACGATATTTATTCGATAGAAGATTTAGCACAGTTGATATTCGATTTAAGAAATGTAAATCCGAAGGCAGAGATTAGCGTGAAACTGGTATCGGAGAGTGGCGTTGGGACGATTGCTGCCGGTGTGGCGAAAGCGAAAGCAGACCGGATTGTGATCTCTGGAGCAGAAGGAGGAACGGGCGCATCTCCCATGAGTTCCATTCGTTATGCAGGACTTCCTCCGGAGATTGGTTTGGCTGAAACACAGCAGACGCTGGTCTTGAATAACCTGCGTGGACAAGTTCGTTTGCAAACGGATGGCCAGTTGAAGACCGGACGTGATATTTTGCTGATGGCATTGTTGGGTGCTGAAGAATTTGGCTTTGCCACATCGGCATTGATTGTCTTAGGTTGTGTGATGATGCGCAAATGTCACATGAATACTTGTCCGGTAGGTGTGGCAACACAAGACGAAACTTTGCGGAAACGTTTCCACGGAAGATATGAGTATTTGGTAAACTTCTTTACTTTCTTGGCAGAAGAAGTACGCGAATATCTGGCTGAGATGGGATTCCGGAAGTTGGATGAGGTAATCGGTCGGACGGATTTACTGGTTCGTAAACCGAGTGACGGTGTACATAAACATGATTTATTGGATTTCTCACGGATTTTATATTTCCCGACAGCTTTTCAGGACAGGGCTTTATATCATGTTGCGGATTCTTTGCATGAAATGGGAGCTGTAAAAGATTTACAGCTTATTGAGGATGCTCGCCCGGCTTTAGAAGGGAAACAGGATTTATTGCTTAGTTATCCGATTGTGAATACGGATCGTTCGGTGGGCGCGATGTTGTCTGGCGTGATTGCACAGCAATATGGTGAAACCGGATTGCCGGAGCAAGCCTTGAAAATCCGTTTCAAAGGCTCTGCCGGACAGAGTTTCGGCGCTTTCCTTGTACATGGTGTGGAATTTCGCTTGGAAGGAGATACGAATGATTATCTAGGTAAGGGATTGAGTGGCGGTCGTATCGTGGTAGTTCCACCGGTACGTACAGATTTCAAGCCGGAAGAGAATATCATTGCAGGAAACACGTTGCTATATGGGGCTACGAGTGGAGAAGTCTATCTGAATGGTCGGGCTGGAGAACGTTTCTGTGTCCGTAATTCGGGGGCTGTGGCTGTCGTAGAAGGAGTAGGAGACCATTGCTGTGAGTATATGACGGGAGGACGTGTGGTAGTATTGGGACCGACCGGCCGTAATTTCGCCGCTGGTATGAGTGGCGGTGTGGCTTATGTATGGAATCCGTCAGGAAACTTCGATTTCTATTGTATTATGGAAATGGTAGAGCTTTCGTTGGTGGAAGACACACGCTCTCGTAAAGAACTGCATGAGTTAATCCGCAAGCATTATCATTATACAGGAAGTCCGTTGGCAGGACAGATGTTAGACCATTGGGACCGTTATGTTGAGGAGTTTATTGAGGTGGTTCCAATTGAATACAAGAAAGTCCTTCAAGAAGAACAGATGAGGAAGTGGCAACAGAAGATAGCTGCTATGCAAAGAGATTATTGATCATGTTTTATTATTGAACTTCAAATAAGCTATAAATATGGGAGATCCAAGAGCATTCCTAACGATACACCGCAAAGAAGCGGGATATAGACCGGTTCATGAACGAATCGACGATTTTAGTGAAGTAGAACAGACTTTAAGTACAGGTGACCGTCGCATACAGGCATCGCGCTGTATGGATTGTGGGGTCCCGTTTTGTCATTGGGCTTGTCCGTTGGGTAATAAGCAGCCGGAGTGGCAGGATATGTTATATAAAGGACAATGGTTGGAAGCTTATCAGGTATTGTCAACCACGTGCGACTTTCCGGAATTCACGGGTCGTGTATGTCCTGCCTTGTGTGAGAAAAGTTGTGTCTTGAAACTGAGTTGTGACGAACCTGTGACGATCCGAGAGAATGAGGCCGCTATTGTCGAAGCGGCTTTCCGTGAAGGGTATATTCGTCCGGTACAGCCTCGTCGTAATGGTAAGCGAGTGGCTGTTGTTGGAAGTGGTCCGGCTGGTTTGGTAGCGGCTAATCGTCTGAATCGGAAAGGCTATGAAGTGACTGTGTTTGAAAAGCATGAGAAACCCGGTGGCTTGCTCCGCTTCGGAATTCCGAATTTCAAGTTGGGAAAGAATGTCATCGACCGTCGTATCCATTTGTTGGAAGAAGAAGGAATTATTTTCCGTACGGGTATTTGTGTCGGAAAAGATATCTCAGCTCGTGAGTTGATTGATCAGTTTGATGCGGTGTGCCTGGCAATCGGAGCTGAGGTTCCTCGTGATCTGTCGGTTGAGGGACGTTCACTCCGGGGTGTTCATTTCGCTCTGGATTTATTGGCCAATCAGAATCGCTTGCTTGAAGGTATTCCGGTACCTGAAGAGGCGCGTATTTCCTGCCAGGGAAAACGGGTGCTGGTAATTGGGGGAGGTGATACGGGAAGCGATTGCGTGGGAACTGCCAACCGTCATCATGCGGCGCAGGTGACACAAATCGAGATCATGCCTAAACCGCCCGTAGGTTATAATCCGTCAACACCTTGGCCCATGTATCCGCAGGTGTTGAAGACCAGTAGCAGTCATGAAGAAGGTTGTGTACGTCGGTGGAACCTGGCCACAAATCGCTTTATGGGCGAAAACGGAGTAGTAAAAGGTGTCGAGGTGGAAGAAGTGGAATGGATTCCGGCTGAAGGTGGCGGACGTCCGCAAATGCATAAGACGGGTCGGAAAGAAATCATCGAAGCCGACTTGGTGTTCTTGGCAATGGGTTTTGTACATCCCGTACAAGAAGGACTACTTACCGAATTGGCGTTGTCGGTTGACGGACGGCAGAATATAGCCGTTGATGTCAGACAGAAAACCTCAGCTGAGAAAGTCTTTGCCTGCGGTGATGCCGTAAGCGGGGCTAGCTTGGTGGTCAAAGCAATGGCTTCGGGAAAGAAGGCGGCGGCTGAAATAGACTGTTTTTTGTCGGGGAAATGACTTTAAAGAAGATAATTGTTGAAGAAAATAAAGAAAGGAAAACAATATGTGTGGTATTACAGCTATATTTAACATTCATGAGGGCGCAGAAGAGATGCGCCGCCAAGCGTTGATCATGAGTAAACGGATCCGTCATCGCGGACCGGACTGGAGTGGTATTTATCAGGGAAAATCGGCTATTCTGGCTCATGAGCGTCTTTCTATTGTCGATCCGGCTTCCGGTGGCCAGCCCTTGAAGAGCAAGGACGGTAAACTGATCCTTACGGTGAATGGCGAAATCTACAATCATCAGGAGATTCGGGAAGCGTTGAAAGGTGAATATGAGTTTCAGACAGGATCGGATTGTGAGGTTATTCTCGCTTTATACCGGAAAAAAGGTGTTAATTTTCTGGATGATTTGAATGGTATTTTCGCCTTTGCCCTTTATGATGAAGAGAAAGAGGTTTTCCTCATCGCCCGTGATCCAATCGGGGTAATTCCCTTGTATATTGGTTACGACGACGCAGGTCATCTGTTGGTCTCTTCTGAATTGAAAGGATTGGAAGGCTATGCGTCGCATTATGAGCAGTTCTTGCCTGGTCATTATTACTATAGTAAAGACAGAGAACTGACACGTTGGTACGTGCGTGACTGGATGACTTATGATGCAGTGAAAGATAATCCGGCTTCAGTAGAAGAGCTGCATGATGCATTGGAAGCCGCTGTAAAACGCCAGCTGATGTGTGACGTTCCTTACGGTGTATTGCTTTCGGGTGGTTTGGATTCGTCCATTACTTCGGCAGTAGCAAAGAAATTCTCTGCCAAACGAGTGGAAACCGGAAGTCAGACTGATGCTTGGTGGCCACAGTTACATTCCTTTGCCGTGGGATTGAAAGGTGCTCCTGATTTAGCAGCAGCCAGAAAGGTTGCAGAGGCAATTGGTACTGTTCACCATGAGATTAATTATACGATACAGGAAGGTCTGGATGCTATTCGGGATGTGATATATTATATCGAAACGTATGATGTCACTACCGTACGGGCATCAACGCCAATGTATCTATTGGCGCGCGTCATCAAGAGTATGGGAATTAAAATGGTCCTGAGCGGCGAAGGTGCCGACGAAGTATTTGGTGGTTATTTGTATTTCCACAAGGCCCCAGATGCGAAAGCTTTCCATGAAGAAACTGTCCGTAAGTTAAGTAAGCTCTATCTGTATGACTGTTTGCGTGCCAACAAGAGTCTTTGTGCCTGGGGTGTGGAAGGGCGTGTTCCTTTCCTGGATAAAGAATTCTTGGATGTTGCTATGCGATTGAATCCTGCAGCCAAGATGTGTCCAGGCAAGACTATTGAAAAGAAAATTCTACGCGAAGCATTCCAAGGCATGCTGCCTGACGAAATCTTATGGCGGCAAAAGGAACAATTCTCAGACGGCGTTGGTTACAGTTGGATTGATACCTTGAAGAAGATCACTTCTGAAGCTGTTACCGATGAGATGATGGCTCATGCGGCTGAGCGTTTCCCGATTAATACACCGATGAATAAAGAAGAATATTATTATCGTTCTATCTTTGAAGAACATTTCCCGAGTGAGAGTGCAGCACGGTCTGTTCCTTCTGTGCCGAGTGTTGCTTGTTCAACAGCCGAAGCTTTGGCTTGGGATGCTTCATTCAAGAATATGAATGATCCGAGTGGGCGTGCGGTGCGTGATGTACACGAAGCTGCCTATTAAATGACAATATAGATCGAATCTGATCAGGAGAAGCAATACGTTGCTGGTAAAAAATCAAACGAAAGTAAAATCGTTTGGAGAAAATATGCCATAAATAAGTTATCTTTGCAAAAAAGTTAAAATATATATGGAGAACCAGAAAGAACGTATTTCTTCTCCTTTTTGTCCTTATGTGTCAGTTGACTGCGTTTTGTTAGGGATCAACGAGGATAAACTTTCGGTTCTATTGGTAGAACGGAAGTTATTAGAAAATAATGCGGTGGGTTATAAGCTGCCGGGAAGTTTGATATATGAGACGGAAGAGTTGGACGATGCAGCTCTTCGTGTAATGAAAGAGGCTGTCGGATATACACAAATGTCGTTGAGGCAATTCCATACTTTCGGATCAGTTGCCCGTACAGCCAATAAAGAGGATATTTTGTGGCTCGAGAAAGAGTCGCATACCAAGGTAACGAGAATTGTAACCGTTGTATATCTTGCGTTAAGCAAGAAGGGTAAAACGGTCAATAACTTGGATAAGAATGAAACGATGCGCTGGTTCCCGGTGGAAGATTTGCCGGATCTGCCTTTCGACCATAAGTCGATTGTAGAGGAATCTGTGAACGAGATCCGGAATTGGGTAGAACGTGAACCTGCCATTATCTATGAATATTTGCCATCCAAGTTTACTGCTTTCCAATTACGTCGGACATACGAAATCATTTATAATAAGAAGTTCGATGTTCGGAATTTCCAGAAAAAGATGAACCTGTTAGGGTATATTGTACCTACGGATGAAATGGAAGTAGGTGTGCCTCATCGGGCTGCCCGTTATTATCGTTTTAACAAAGTGAAGTATAACAAGCTTCGTTCTAGCTTGAATAAATAAATGCGTTTAGGTTATGTATTTATTAGGTTGTGATATTGGTTGTTCGTCGGTGAAAGTATCCATAGTAGATGCTGAAACCGGTCTGCCCGTAGGAACAGACTTTTATCCGAAAGAAGAAGCTCCTATTATTGCACAAAGACCAGGATGGGCCGAACAGAATCCGGAAGATTGGTGGATTTATGTGAAGAAGGCCATTCGTGGTGCATTGGGAAAGTCGGGAGTGAATGGTGAAGATATTAAAGCGATAGGTATCGCTTATCAGATGCATGGTCTGGTCGTTGTGGATAAGAATAAAGTAGCGTTGCGTCCTTCTATCATTTGGTGTGACAGCCGGGCTGTGATTTATGGAGAACGTGCTTTCCACGCCATAGGAGAGGAGAGATGTTTGTCGCATCTGCTTAATTCACCGGGTAACTTTACGATAGCACGACTGGCTTGGCTCAAGGAATATGAACCGCAGACCTATAATCTGATTTATAAGATTATGTTACCGGGTGATTATATTGCTATGCGTATGACGGGAGAAATCCGGACAACGATTCCCGGACTTTCGGAGGGTATTGTCTGGGATTTCCAGGATCATTGTCTGTCGGAAGACTTGCTTCGCTATTTTGGTATATCAAAAGACCTGATTGCCGATTTGGTACCAACTTTTGGCTTGCAGGGCGAATTACTGGGAAGCGTAGCAACTGAGCTTGGATTGAAGAAAGGAACGCCAGTGACATACCGGATGGGCGATCAGAGTAACAATGCTTTGTCATTGAATGTACTCCGACCGGGTGAAGTAGCTGCTACAGCACGAACTTCAGGAGTTGTTTATGGTGTTAATAGCAAGCTGAATTATGATGTTCGGTCGCGTGTCAATACCTTTGCTCATGTCAATCATACGGCGGAACATCCTCGTTTGGGTGTTTTATTGTGTATTAATGGTGTAGGTATCTTGAATGCCTGGGTGAAGAAAACGATAGCCCGTAACGGTATTACTTATGATCAGTTGAATGATCTTGCGGCCAGTGTGCCGATTGGCTCGGAAGGTTTGTCTATTCTGCCATTTGGAAATGGTGCGGAACGTATGTTGGAGAATAAGCAAGTGGATTGTTCCATCTTTGGTCTGAATTTCAATATTCATCATGCGGCCCATATTGCCCGTGCGGCTCAGGAAGGTATTGTGTTTGCCTTTAAATACGGTATGGATATCATGAATGAGATGGGAATAGACATCGAAGTGATTCGTGCTGCTCATTCCAGTATGTTCTTAAGTCCGATTTTGCGGGAAGCTTTGGCTGGTGTGACAGGAACATATATTGAATTATATGATACAAATGGTGCGATAGGAGCAGCCAAAGGTGCCGGAATCGGGGCTGGCATATATGCTTCTTTTGAGGAAGCTTTTTCCTCTTTGAAGAAGATTGCTGAAATTGAACCGGATGGTTTGAAAGCCGATAAGTACTGCGGTGCTTATGAAATTTGGAAAGAACGGTTGGAAAAGATTTTATAAACTCAAGTATTATATGAAGAAAATGTTAGTCTTGGCAACTTCAGCGATGATGCTGGTTGCATGTAGTGAAAAGCCTGGTTATGAAATCACAGGGACAGTCAATAATCCGGCTCTCGAAGGAAAGTGCGTCTATCTGTATCCGTATGGAGATGCTGAGGCCGCTCCTCTTGATAGCGCGGTAGTTACCAATGGGACATTTGTATTGAAGGGAACACAAGATTCATCGGCACTTCGTACGTTGAAGTTTTCGGAAGAGGTTGTACCTCGTTCGTATGCGCCTGCGGGTGAGAATGGAGTCTTTACGGCTACGTTTGTATTGAGTAACGCCAAATTACAGGCAACTTTGGATTCTTTGTCCGATGTGACAGGAACACCGGATAATGATGCGGTGGCTGCTTTCCGGAAAGAAATCCGGAGTATGCGTGCTGAACAGGAAGCTTTGGTGTCTGTATTGAAGTCTGAAGATGAAGCTGCTAAGCGTGAAGCTGAACAGAAATACGATGCGATCGACCGGGCTGTCTCTGATAAAGCAGCTGCATTCATGGATGGAAATATGGAGAATGCCTTGACGGGTGTTATTTTCTATACCTTCCGTTACGATCTCTCTGAAGAGAAGCAGAATCAGTTGGTAGCGAAAGCAAGTGATACGTTCAAGTCTGTGCCGGGTATTCTTCCGGTTATGGAACGTTTGGAAAACCTGAAGAAGGTTGCTGTCGGAAAGAAGTTTACCGATTTCCCGATGAAGGATGTGAATGGAAAAGACCGTAAATTGTCTGATTATGTTGGAAACGGCAAGGTTGTTCTGATTGATTTCTGGGCAAGCTGGTGTCCTCCTTGTCGTCGGGAAATGCCGAATCTGGTAGAAGTGTACAAGCAATATAAGGCAAAAGGTTTTGAGATTGTCGGTGTTTCATTAGACAGTAAGCAGGATGCTTGGGAAAAAGGCATCAAGGATTTGAATATCACATGGCCACAGCTTTCTGACTTGCAGGGTTGGAAGAATAGCGGGGCTGCTTTATATTATGTCAATAGCATACCGCATACGATTCTGGTGGATAAGGATGGAACGATCGTCGCTAAGAATTTGCATGGCGAGGAAATTGCAGCCAAGGTTGCCGAGCTGTTGAAATAATCCTTTAGAAAGAAGATTTCCGAATAAATTCGGAATGGAAAGTAAAAGGGAAGAACTTCAGATTACATCCCAAGTTCTTCCCTTTTATTATGGATTAATATGATAGATTCTCAGTTCGAATCAGGCGGGCAGTGGCTTTAGCAAACGCTTGAATTGTTCCGGCTTGTCGTTCAGGATCAACGCGTCCGGGAAATCTACCTCTTGCAACAAAGGATAGATGTGGTCATATTGGGCAATGGAAAAGGAGATGTGGGCATCACTACCCAAGATAACCGGTACTTCGTATTGCTTGCAAAGTCGGAGAATTTCAAGGTTGTTGTCGTGTGCCTTGACTTTGTGGCGTACTGGATTCAGCGAACTATTATTAATTTCCAATAAAGTGCCGGTTTCTTTGGCTGTCAAAACAATAGGTTCAAACAGTAAATCGGCTGTTCCGTCTCCCGGATGACTGATGATCTGTACGTATGGATGACGGATGGCTCCTAGCATCGCAGAGGTATTTTGTTCGATGGTTCCGTTTTGGTAACATAAGGAATGGATTCCGGCAATGCGGATGTCGAGCATCTTCCAGTAAAACTCTTCCAAGTCAATATGGCCTTCGTAGTCCAGAATATTCAATTCGGCTCCTAACAATAGTTCGACACCATACATTTTCCGGGGTACGACATGCAGATTTCGGAAGTAAATCGGGCTGCATGTGCCTGGAATGCCTGGTGCGTGTTCTGTAATTCCCAAGATCTGTAATCCTTTTTCGGCAGCGGCATGAACCATTTCCTGCAGACTGCTGAAGGCATGTCCGCTGGCGATGGTATGTGTATGAACATCCAGTAGTATCTGTTCGGGTTTCATTTCGTTTGAGTTAAAATGGCAGACGCAGACCTGTGTTTCATGGTCTGCGTCTTTATCTGAATGAAATAAAGTAAAATCAATAGCTTATTGCTTGATGTTGGGTAATTCCAGACCGTATCCTTTTTTCTTGTCTTCGCGTTTCAACATCAAGGCAATGAATAAGGCTACGATACCAAAGCAACAGAAGATGACCATGGGTAACGTATAATCGTAGGCCGGACCACCGTTGGTTGTATCCAGTTTACAATAGGTATCCAGTACCCAACCAATCAATGCCGGAACGCCCATCAATCCCCAATTCTGTACCCAGAAAATCAAGGCATAGGCTGTACCTAATTGCTTTTCCGGAATGATTTTCGGAACAGAAGGCCACATGGCCGACGGAACCAGTGAGAAGGCGATACCCAATACGATCATTACCAGTGTAGCAAACCACCATTCGTTTAAGATAGGCAGGGCAAACAGCAAGTGTACACCGATTAACATGATAGCACCGATGATCATAATAGTAGCTCCTTTTCCTTTCCGGTCATACAGATTACCGAAGAACGGAGTAAGGAAAAGTGTTCCCAACGGCAACAGACTTGGAATGAATCCGGCCAGTTCCTGTTCAACGTGGTATTTATTTACCATCAGGTCGGTTGCATACTTGATGAATGGGAAAACAGCTGAATAGAATAAGACGCACAGCAAGGCTATCAACCAGAATCCTTTGTTCTTGATGATAAGGAATACATCCGACATACGGAACGGTTCTTCTTTTTCTTCCTCTTCAGCACTCATCGAAGCTTCCAGCTTGCGATCCATTACAATGTAAACCATGTATGAAATCGTACCGATGCAAAGCATGATCAGACAAAGCAATACTGGAGCAGAAACGCTCTGGAAGTATTTGGCGAAAGGAACGGTTACAGCCATAGCCAACATGGTTCCGATACGGGCTGTTGCCATTTCCAATCCCATGGCCAAAGCTAATTCTTTCCCTTTAAACCATTTTACGATAACTTTGGATACGGTAATACCGGCAATTTCCACGCCGACACCGAAGATAGCGTAACCTAGAGAAGCCAGGGCAACTTGCGCTTTCCATCCAAAGATAGTTCCTTCTGCTCCGATAAGTCCTGCCACGGCAGCATACTTGATAGCACAACCTACCAGCATTAAGATACAAGATCCCATACCGGTAAAGCGTACACCCATCTTGTCCAAAATCATTCCTCCGAAGATCAACATCAGGAAGAATACATTAAACCAGCCATAAGCACTGGTAAAGATACCGAAGTCGGTACTGGTCCATGCCAGCTCTTCTTCGAGCATGGGTTTGAGTGGCGACATAACGTCTGTCAGAAAATATCCGCAGAGCATGGTGAAAGCCACAATCGCTAAGGCGGTCCAACGAGCCGCCTTCGAATCACTTAGTTTTCTTTGAATCTGTTCTGTCATAATTATTATTATTTTTGATTATTGGCAGTTGGTTGAAAAAGCGGATAGGCATCCGCTACGATAAATGTACTTCCTCCGATAAAGATGAAATCGTCAGTCTGGGCTTCTTCTAAAGCAGCGTGGACAGCTGCTTCAACCGTAGAATAAACATTTCCGTTTAAGCCGTGTTGTCGGGCCAGTTTGGCAAACTCTTCAGCCGGAAGTGCCCGGGCAATTGAGGCTTGGGTAAAATAATACGTTGCATTTTTCGGCATCAATGCTAAAACACCGTTGATGTCTTTATCGTTGACCATACCGACGATCATCCGTAACTGGCAGCAGCGTTCGATTTGATTATTGAGTTGTTTGGAAAGGATTTCCCATCCGCCGGTATTATGACCGGTATCACATACGACGCGAGGTGATGTATGTACCGTCTGCCAGCGTCCCATCAGTCCGGTTAATTCTACAACATGAGCAAATGCCTCTTCGATATTTTGGGGCGAGATATGAACGCCTCTCGTTCTTAATACATCCACCGCTGTTAAGACGGTGGTTGCATTCCGTGCTTGAGCCAGTCCTCCCAATTCTCCTATAATAACATCGAAGTTTTTCGTTACAAAACGCCATTTTGAATCGTCTCCTAACAGAAAATCGATGATCGGCTTTATTTCTGTGGATGCATACAAGGGAGCATTCACTTGGGTAGCTTTGTCCTTGAATACTTGCATGACACTGGGTTGTTCTACGTCTCCGATAACAACCGGAACTCCCGGTTTGATAATACCTGCCTTTTCCGAAGCAATGGCTTCTAAGGTATTTCCCAGGAACTGTGTATGATCCATACTGATATTGGTGATCACACTCAGGATAGGCGTAATAATATTGGTACTATCGAGCCGTCCGCCTAAACCGACTTCGATTACGGCGAAGTCAACATGTTGATCTCGAAAGTAATCGAAAGCCAGGCTGGATGTCAATTCGAAGAAAGAAGGTTGTAAGGGTTCGAATACCGGACGATACCGTTCGACAAACCGGATTACATAGTCTTCGGATATCATTTTCCCGTTCACTCGGATTCGTTCTCTGAAATCAACCAGGTGAGGAGAGGTAAACAAGCCGACTGTATAACCGGCCTCTTGTAGAATGGCTGCCAGTAAATGACTGGTTGAACCTTTGCCATTGGTCCCTGCAACATGAATAGTCTTATAATCTTTGTGGGGATTTCCCAGATAATCATCTAATGCTTTACTGGTTCCTAATCCGGGTTTATAGGCGGAGGCTCCGCTGTGCTGAAAAACCGGAATGCTGGTGAACAAGTAATGCAATGTCTCTTCGTAAGTCATTTGTTTATTATTTATAAAGGGCAAAAGTAGCGAATTTAATTCATATCTTTGCAGCCCGATTATAAAAAGGAGATAAGATAAATGGAAAAACAACGAATTACGTACATTCCTCAAGGAGGAGTTTGTTCTAAGATGATGATTGTAGATATTGCTGATGGCAAGATTGAGAATGCACAAGTGATTGGCGGATGTGACGGCAACCGGCAGGGCATGTGTGCCTTGTTAAAAGGTATGTCGGTAGAAGAAGCAATCCGTCGGATTGAAGGCATTGACTGCCATGGCCGAGGCACTTCTTGTCCCGACCAGATGGCTCAAGCCTTGAAGCAGGCACGCTAAGACAGCGTGAACCTGCTTATTGGATAAACTGCGTGGCGTAAGCTTTTTCCAGCTTCGGGTAATCTGTCTGGTATTTCTCCGTGACGTCTTCCTTTAATCCGTAAACCAGACTGTCTGTGTTGGCAGACAAACTCCATTCATCGTAATCAGCTGAAGTAATCGTCTGCGCTGTACCTGAAACAGACAGGGCATAATAGAATTTTTCTCCGGATGTCAGCTGGATACTTAATTGCTGATAGGTCTTTCCGTTTTCATCGTATTTGACTTCCCGCCGGAATGTTCCTTTCTGAGCCTGCACAGTTGAGGATGGATAAATGATAACTTCACCTTCTGTACTGTCGGGCACCATGTAAGAGAAGAAATATTCTCCGTCGAGGCTGACAGGCATACTCTTCAGTATTCTTTCGCTCAGCTCTCTTTCTTCTTTTTGGGTAATCTCGTCTCCAATCACTTCTCCTCTTAGGCCAATGACATGGAAAGAACGGGAAGGATAAGCTACTTTTATCTTCAGAAAATAAACATGCGACTTGGCATCCCGTATGGAAATGATGGATTCTCCTTGGAGCAAGGGTTTAAAGGTGAGCGTGGAGTTTCCTTCGATGACTTCCACGACTTCTTTATTGCTGTTCTCAATCGTAAACGGTGTTTCTGCTCCGTAGATGTAATAGGATTCTCCTTCACTGAAAGGCGAAAGTTGCAAGGTATAATCAGAACTGATGGGTTGTTGGTTTTCATCAGTTGGTGTTAATCGGATGGATTCGTCGTCATCACCACAAGCCGACAGGCAGCAGGCACTGATTGCCAGCATACACATCATAAGCCATTTCATTGTTTTCATAAACGAATTTATTTTATGTGAATAATGGTGTCAAAGATAGAATGTTTTCTTTGACACCATCCCGATTTAGCTTATTTTAAGCTATGTGTTCTTACCGGCTGTTTTTCCGATTTTACTTTTCATGAATCGTATAGCCGTCGTCGGTCAGTACGGCTTGCAATTCATCCAGCGTCTTTTCTCCTTGCGTAAATTCAATGGTTGCTACCGGTGGATTCAATGAGACCGAAGCTTGTACGCCTTCCAGTTGATTTAAACTCTTTTCTGCACGCATACGGCAATGGTTGCACATCATGCCTTCAATTACATACTCTTTTTTCATCGTTGTTGAATTTGTATTTATAGAATCATTTGTTTGTATCTTTTTTCTTTTCAGCCGCAGACTGTTGCTGACGACACTTACGCTGCTCATGGCCATGGCAGCTCCGGCAATCATCGGGTTGAGCAGGAAACCATTGATCGGATATAAAATACCGGCGGCTACCGGAATGGCAATCAGGTTATAGATGAAAGCCCAGAACAGATTCTGCCGGATGGTTTGGACCGTCAGGCGAGAAAGCTGGATAGCTTCCGGAATCTTCTGCAAATCGGAAGAGATGATGGTCATTTGTGCTACATCAATGGCAATGTCACTTCCTTGTCCCATGGCAATACTCAAATCGGATTGGGCTAATGCGGCGCTGTCGTTGATGCCGTCGCCTATCATGGCCACTTGTTTCCCTTCTTGCTGCAGCTGCTTGACGAAGTCGGCTTTTCCCTGTGGTGTCATGCCTGCCTGATAATGGCGGATACCGACTTGCTCGGCAATTGCCTTGGCCGTTGTTGCTTGGTCTCCGGTCAGCATCCATACCTGAATACCCATTTCCTGCAAGGTATGAATGGCGTTTGTGGAAGTAGGTTTGATCCGGTCTGTAATGGCTGCAACGGCCAATGCCTGTTTTGAATCGGCCAACCAGATAACCGTTTTCGAGGCTTGAGCCAGTTCGTCTGCCCGTTTTTGCAGGAACGGGTCGATGGAAATATTAGCTTCGAGCAACAGATTGCTGTTTCCGGCCCGGTAAAGGACGCCGTCGATGACGCCCATGACTCCTTTTCCCGTCAGACTTTCGAAGGATGTTACTGGAAGAACCTCTGTGTTCAAATACCGGCAGACGGCATCAGCCAACGGATGTTCCGAATGTTTTTCCAGTGAATGGAAGACGGCAGGTAAAGGTTCTTGACCGGGCAGCCAAACCAGATCGGTTACTACGGGTTTGCCTTCTGTGATGGTTCCGGTCTTGTCGAGCAGGATCGTATCCACCTTGCGGGCCGATTCAAGACTTTCGGCGTTTTGGATCAGGATACCGGATTCGGCTCCTTTCCCGATGCCGACCATGATGGCTGTCGGTGTTGCCAGTCCCAATGCACAC
>OGYF01001058.1_pt1 | contig 24801 bp, 21 predicted proteins | sample 1576451 | NCBI WGS metagenome assembly OGYF01 (sample SAMEA3541505, study PRJEB24748) | human gut metagenome | biome: human gut; feature: human-associated habitat; material: faeces | place: China | collected 2012
GATAATTCATCTTATCCACGTTCTAAGAGTTGGGTAGTAGGCGTAAATTTAACATTCTAAATTAGACAATGAATATGAAAAAGATAATGAATATTTTAGGTATATCTGCTGCCATGTTGTTGGTTTTCACTTCCTGTGAAGATTGGCTTGATATGCCTTCCGAATCAAAAGCTGATAGTTCCACTGTTTTTGAAACAGGAGGAAGAGCAGAGATATGAAAAAGAACACTGCAGCGAAGCTTTCCCTTGCATCACTTGCCGTGATCCTGGGAGGCGGAAGCGTGCTGATGAACACACAGCCATTTACGCCGATCCATGCAGAAGTGCAGGACACGAAAGAAGCGCAGGATACGACGGTCATGATCGATCAGGGAACCAGCTGGAAATATCTGGATGACAACACTGATCCGGCAGCCGGAGGCGCGCTGAACGCATGGACGCTGGGCACATTTGATGACAGCGCATGGAAGGAAGCAGCCGGCAAGTTCGGGGCAAAGAGAGGAGAACTTGCGGATGTGAGCGGCTATATGCCGACGGTGCTGCTGAATCAGTATTATGAGGAAAACAAAGATATTCCTACCTATTTCTTCCGCACGAGCGTGACGCTGGAAAATATCAGCGAGATCACTTCGCTGAGCGGAACATTCTACAGCGATGATGAAGCGGCCGTCTACATCAACGGCCATGAGGTATTCTCCAATCTGAGCGCACAGCCTGATGGGGACAACCTGTATTATTCCGGTCACGGACAGGGTGCGCCGGAGGAACACGAGATCTCACTGAGCGCAGAGGAGTGCCAGGAATATCTCGTCGAGGGCGAAAACGTGATCGCTGTGGAACTGCACAACGACCGCGAGACAAGCTCAGATATCTACTTTGAGTTCGAATCCTTGAACGCCAACCGCAATGAGGTGTTCGAGACCGTACAGAAGTCTGTGATCCTGATGGTCGGATCAGATGAGACAAGCAGAAACCTGACCTGGTATGCGAATGTCGATACGGCAGGCAGCGTGCAGTGGGCAAAGCAGTCTGATATGCAGGACGGCCTGTTCCCGGCACAGTATAACGAAGCCGCTGCGACTTCCATCGCCACCAACGATGAAGGGTTCTACAGCAATCAGGCAACCATGACCAACCTGGAAGAAAACACAGCGTATGTGTACCGTGTGGTCAATGGCGACACCGTCAGCCAGATCTATACCTTTGAGACCGGTGATTTTGATGAGGGCTTCAGCTTCATCCTCGCCGGCGACCCGCAGATCGGCGCAGGCAATACGGAGAGCGATACCGTAGGCTGGGATGAGACGCTCGATACGGCCATCGCACAGCTGGATCCGGATTTCCTGGTATCTGCCGGCGACCAGGTCAACACCAACAACAATGAAACGCAGTACACCGGCTACCTGAACGATGCGCTGACCTATCTGACGAGCGCGACGACGATCGGTAACCACGACAGCGGATCTGCCGCATACAACGAGCACTTCAACCTGCCGAATGAGAGCACGCAGCTCGGTGCGACGACAGCGGGAACGGACTACTGGTTCGTCTATGACAACACGCTGTTCATGGTGATCAACTCCAACAACCGCTCCACGGCAGAGCATAAGGAATTCCTGGAGAGCGCGATCGCGCAGAATCCGGATGTGAGATGGAAGACGGTCGTATTCCACCACTCTGTATACTCCACGGCATCCCACGTAGATGACGGCGACATCATCGAGCGCCGCGAGGAGCTGCCGCCGATGTTCAGCGAGCTGGATATCGATGTAGTGCTGATGGGCCATGACCACGTATACACGAGAACATATATGATGAATGGCGCGACGCCGGATGATTCCCAGGGCGTGCAGAGCGAAGTGACGAATCCGGAAGGCGTGCTGTATCTGACCGCAAACTCCGCGAGCGGAAGCAAGTACTATGACATCAAGGCGCCGGAAGCAGCATACTCCGCAGTGATGGATCAGAGCTACCGCCGGACGATCACCGACATCGATGTGACGGATACATCCTATACGATGACGACATACTACATGGATACGATGGAAGTGCTGGATACGTTCACGATCAACAAGATCGACACAGACAAGAGCGAGCTGGAAGGACTTGTGGAGAAGGCAGAGCAGGTGAGCGAGGCAGACTGCACGGCAGAAGAGTGGCAGGCACTGCAGAGCGCGCTGGAAGCAGCCAAGAGCGTGCTGGCCGATGAGAAGGCAACGCAGGATGCGGTGAACGAAGCATATACGGCGCTGCAGAGCGCATATGACGCAGCGACCACGCAGGATCCGGCAGATCCGGGCGAAGGCAACGGCCAGGGCGGCGATGATGAGCAGAAGCCGGCCGATGGCAAAGACGACGTCGACACCGCAGCAGCAGGCACGAGCGCAGCGGCAGCAGCGCTCATCCTGGGCGCAGCTGGCGTGGCGATTGCCGCACGCCGACGCAAAGCGTAGTCTGCGCGATACAGATTGAACACGACGATCAATAGCGGGGAGAGCTCTTCGCTATTGATTTCATTTTTTAGGAAGGATGCTTGAAATGCAGAAACTGAGAGATAACCGATGGGTGATCGTGATCATCCTGCTTACGATCGCCGGCGCTATGCTGTTTCAGACATACGGCATGGAGTCATACAGCCGCTTTAACAGCACCACGCTGGAATATGTGAAAGGAACGGTCATGCAGGTCACTGCAGAAAACCTGACCTATGAAGAAGACCTTGACATCAACGTGGGCACGCAGGATCTGATCATCCGGCTGGATGAAGGGGAATACCAGGGAGAAGAGATCGAAGTGACCAACTATGTCTCCAATACGCACCAGTGCGAAGTCAGCGAGGGCATGTCGGTCATCATCAATGTCGATGAGCCGGAAGGGATCGAGCCATATTACACGCTGTACAATTATGACCGCTCCATCCCGATGGCATTCGGCATCGCCGTGCTCATCCTGGCCATCGTGCTCATCGCGAAGGGCAAGGGCGTGAAGGCGATCCTCGGTCTGGCATACAGCCTGTATCTGGTCGTCTGCGTGCTGCTGCCGATGGTATTCTCGGGATATTCTCCGATCGCGGTCAGCATCTTGTGCGCGATCCTCTCCGTCACCGTGACGCTGTTGCTGCTCAATGGCCAGAGCAAGAAGACCTACGCGGCCATCGTGTCCACCGTGGCCGGCGTCATCGTATCGCTGATCTTCTTTTTGATTCTGTCCAATATGATGCATCTGGACGGCTTCAGCGCAGAAGAGAGCGAAGGGCTGATCCTGATCGGCGAATCCACAGGCCTGCGCGTCAAGGACATCTTGTTTGCGGGCGTGCTGATCTCCTCGCTGGGCGCCATCATGGATACCGGCATGTCCATCGTCTCCTCGCTGTATGAGGTGTATCGCCACAATACTGCGCTGACCTCAAGAGAGCTTTTGCGCTCAGGCATCGAGATCGGCAAGGATATGATCGGAACGATGTGCAATACGCTGATCTTGGCGTTCACCGGAAGCTCCTTCCTGACCCTGCTCGTCTTTCTTTCCTATGATGTGCAGTTCAATCAGCTGTTCAACAGCAACTTCCTGAGCATGGAGATCGCGCAGGGCATCTGCGGATCGCTGGGCATCGTGCTCACTGTGCCGATCGCTTCGCTGATCACGGCCTATGTGCTCTGCCGTTCGCCGCAGTCACCTGAGGCGATCGAAGAGGACGAGAGCGAAGAAGAGGAAGAAAACGACGAAGCGTTCCTGGAACGCTCATGATCAAAAACAGCGGGGAATATCCTCGCTGTTTTTGATGCAGGAGGAAGAAAGGATTTCTTTCTCTCTGTCATTGCGTTATGATAATAATAAACAGCAGGAGGGATCGTATGCAAGAGACGATACAGATATTGAAACAAGAGATCAAAGAGAAGCGGCTGATGCGGATGCTGAATGAGACGGCAGGACACCATCGGATCCAGACGACGGAAGGCTACAGGGAAGCCGCCCATGCGTGCGCGCGGACGCTCAGCAGCCACGGCATCGATGCGCGGGTGCTTTCTTACCCGATGAAAGAACATGCTTATGCGGGGACATACCGGCTGTTTCCCCAGTGGGACTGTCATGGCGGCGCATGCCGGCTGATCGAGCCCTTTGCCCTCGATCTGGCAGATTATGATGATGATCCGATCCAGATCATCACGCAGAGCATCGCCTGTGATTACCGCGGTCATCCTCTGGAGATCGTGGAGATGACCCGCGGCAGCAGCGAGCAGGAATATGCGCAGTGGGACCTGGAAGGGAAGATCCTGTTTACGCATGAGCAGGTGAAGAAGTACCGCTGGGCAACGGAACGCCGTGGCGCGCTGGGCATCATTTCCGATTATCTCAATGAGACCGATTTTTACCGCTCGCCGCAGGATCTGCCGGATACCGTAAACTATACCGGCTTCTGGTGGGATTACCATGAGCAGCACAAGGCATTTGGCTTTGTCATCTCGCCGCGGCTTTCCGCCCGGCTGCATGCGGCATGCGAGCTGCAGCGGGAACGCTATGCACGTAAAGAATGCGATTCGCCTTATCCTAAGGCAGAAGCCTGGATCGACGCTGAGATCCATGAAGGAAGCATCGAAGTCGTGGAAGCGCATCTGCCCGGACAAAGCGAGGAGAACGTGCTCATCTGCGCGCATCTGTGTCATCCTTATGCGTCTGCCAATGACAACGCATCCGGCGTGAGCGGTGCGATGGAGACGATGATCGCCTTGCATGACGCTGTTCAAAAAGGAAAGCTGCCGCCCTTGGATAAAGGCGTGAAGATGATCCTCGTGCCGGAATTCACCGGGACATTCCATTATCTGTATGACGGCCGGAAATGGACAGACGACATCGCCGCCATCAACCTGGATATGATCGGCGCCAGACAAGACGACATCAACGGGCCGATCACCCTGACTCATCTTCCTTATGCCTGCACATCCATATGCGGGGAACTGGGTTCCCTGCTCCTGGAAGAAGTAAAAGCGCAAGCTGCCTGCCGGGAAGATGTCTTGATCCAGAACGTGATGACCAAGGAAGAAGAGTTCGTGCTGGGCAGCGATCACTATATCCTCAGCGATCCATCTGTCCGCATCCCCTGCGTGATGCTGGGGCAGATGCCCGATCTGTATTATCATACGAGCAGCGACACGGTGTCCCGCATCGATCCGGATGTGCTGAAGTTCTCTACGGTCTTCGCGGCATCTTATGTCTATACGCTGTGCAACATGAAGAAGGAGGATGTCCGGCTCATCTTCCTGCACCAGCGCACACATCTGATGAAGCAGATCGAGCAGAAGGTCCGCCATGCCATGCGGGAGGAGATGACGGAAGAGCAGCTGAACGACATGCTCGCCGTGCTGAAGGATCATCATTGCCGAAGCGCACGGAGCATCACGCAGTTTTGCCCGGATGCGCAGGGGATCCAGGAACAGATCGACTGGATCTGCCGTCTGTGCCCGGCAGAACTGCCGCAGGATGACGGCAGCTCTTCGGTATATGTGCGCACGTTCCGCACGCCGCTGCATGATCTGCGCGAGCTTTTTCTGGAAGAGCCGGACGCGCTGGAAAAAGTCATGGCCTATGAGAAACGCCATGCCGGCGCATTACAGAAGGAGCTGTGCGAAGTGCTCTGCGTATATTGGATCGGCGGCAGGATGAGCAGGGAAGGCGTCATCGCGCGTACAGAAGCAGAGAGCGGCGTGCCATGCCGTCATCTGCTGGAGGATTATCTGGATCTGCTGGAAGAGCTGAAGCTGATCGAGATCAGCGCATGAAAAAACACAGTGTATCTGTCGGGGTACACTGTGCTTTTTTTTCGGATGATGCCGTTCTCTGTGACCGCTAACGGATGAAGTGCGTGAACACATGCGGCTCGCTGACCGGCAGGCCGAACTGCTCTTTGCCCAGCGCGATGCTCTTCATCAGAAACGCCATGTTGTGGGCCAGGACGCGCATGGTCTGCAGTCCCTCTTCGTCCTGCGCCGCCTGTCCGGCCTCTCTGCCATGGACGCTGTTCCAGTATTGGCTGGACGCGACCGGCATGCCGCTGATCGTAAAGTATTTGTTCAGCTCATCAAAGGTTGCGGAGCATCCGCCTCTGCGGGCGACGGCGACGCTGGCGCCGACCTTCATCGTCTTGTCAAAGGAGGTGCTGTAAAACAGCCGGTCCAGACAAGCGATCAGCGTGGCGTTGGCTGACGCATAATAGACCGGCGAGGCGATGACAAGCCCATCCGCCTGTTCAAATTTCGGCGCCAGCTCGTTGACCACATCGACAAACACACATTTTCCCTTCTTGGCACAGCTGCCGCAGGCAATGCATCCGCGCACATCCTGCATGCCGATCTGCACACACTCGCAGTCGATGCCCTCCAGCTTGAAGATCTGTTCCATTTCCCGCAGCGCGATGGCGGTATTGCCGTTTACCCGCGGGCTGCCATTGATCATCAGTACGTTCATCGCGATTCCTCCTGTTCTTCACTTTCATTCTCTATTATAGCTGCAAAACGAGATTTGTGAACTTCTTCCCGGCGGAAAGGAGACAGCGATCGCAAGATCCGTTGTTTCATGGTTGCTTTTTGGATAAGGGTGTGCTTTAATATACCTGCTATTTATCAAGAGATGGGTGAGAGAGTCAGCTCGTTTGACCCCACGCCAACCTGTATGACGCATCATATAAGGTGGTAAAGCTGACAGCGATAAGAGAATATAGATATCGGTCATCTTCTCTGTCGCGGGAAGATTTTTTTATGAAATAGCGAAAGGAGAGCGGAATGAAAGACTACATTTTCACATCAGAGAGCATCACAGAAGGTCATCCGGACAAGATCTGCGATAAGATCGCGGACTCCATCCTGGATGAGGCGCTGCGTCAGGATCCTTATTCCAACATGGCGGTGGAAGCCACGATCAAGGACGACTTCGTGCTGATCTATGGAGAGGCAGACACCAAGGCACATATCGATTATGCGCAGATCGCGAAAGACGTGATCCGCAAGATCGGTTACGAGGAAGAGTACACGGTCATGATCCGGGTGAACAAGCAGTCCAGCGAGATCCATCATGCGGTCAACCATGCGGATCATGTGATCGGCGCAGGCGATCAGGGCATCATGTTCGGCTATGCCTGCAATGAGAGCGATGAATACATGCCGGCTCCGATCTATTATGCGCACAAGCTGGCGCGTCAGCTGACCAAGGTGCGCCGCGAAAATCCGCTGCTGAAGCCGGATGGCAAGACCCAGGTTTCCGTGGAGTACAAGGATGGCAAGATCGCTCGGATCGACACCATCGTCGTCTCCACCCAGCATTCTGCGCAGGCGTCGCAGGAACAGATCCGCGAGATCGTCATGAACGAGGTCATCCGTCCCTGCATCGAAGCGGAGCTGATCGATGAGCGCACGCGGTTTCTGATCAACCCCAGCGGAAGCTTTGTCGTGGGCGGAAGCTTCGGCGATTCCGGCACGACCGGACGCAAGATCGTCTGCGATACCTATGGCGGCATGGGCCGCATCGGCGGAGGATGCTTCTCCTCCAAAGACCCGACCAAGGTAGACCGCAGCGCGGCATACTATTGCCGTTATGTCGCGAAGAACATCGTGGCCAACGGGCTGGCTGAACGCTGTGAGGTGCAGGTCGCTTATGCCATCGGCAAGAGCGAACCGGTCTCCCTGTGCGTAGATACATTCGGCACCGGAGTGAAGAGCGATGAGGAGCTTTTGCAGATCATCCGAAACAACTTCAACTTCGAGGTAGGCAACATCCTGGAAGAACTCAATCTGCGCAAGCCGATCTATTCCAAGACGTCTTGTTACGGACACTTCGGCGATCCCCAGTTCTCCTGGGAGAAGATCAAAACGCTGACCTATTGATCAAATGAGCAAAAACAGGCAGATGCACACGTGGATATCCGTGTGATCTGCCTGTTTTCATTTTGTTCAGCGCTTTGGTTACTTCAGCTTTTTCGCAATGATCCCTTGCAGCTCTTCGAGGAAAGCATTGTCCTTGCACTGCTTGACCATGAGCAGGAGGATCTCCTGCGACGTGTGCTGGTCCATCAAAGAAACGATATGCTGCGCCTTGCTGACCAACGGGCGATAGACCCGCATCAGCGATTTGGTATGCTGAGAAAAACCGGAAACGTGAATGTATTCCTTTTTCTGAAGCCGTTTCAGCACAGGCTGAATAGAATTGACGGTGATGTCGGGAAGATATTGCTGAATATCTCTGGCGGACAGATCTTCATCATGAGCCCAGAATATCTCCATGACATCGGTTTCTCTTTTGGTGAGATGGGTTTCTGCCATGATCATCACTCCTTACGATTTTATTTTAAACGAACGAAACTACAAATGCAATCGGTTTTGACCGCGATCTCACCTGATCAGACCATCAAAAAAAGCAAGCGCGATCACGATAAATCTGCCTGCTTTTTTCATTAGATCATCCGATGATGAACATCATTCAACCTGATCTAAACGATATCATTTGACTAAGATCCAATCGGTTTCCCATTTTTGTAAAGTAGCATTATATAATCTTTTATAAATTTTTCCATTGACTGTTTTAAAATGCCATACTAGTTTATCGGATAATGGTTGTATTACTATTTGTGATTCAAGTTGATGATATTGTGGAGATGCGTGGATGATTATCTGTTCAGAAGGGAAAAGCATGAGAAAACACATAGTAATTAGTACTTTATTCATATTATTTACTCCTTAAATATTTTGATTCCTTCAAATTCAGGACGGTCCGGTGATTCGATTGAAAAGGCCTGGCCATCGAGATATAAATCGTAAGTTCCATCACCATGGTCAATGATATAGCTTTTGCTTTTGAATTCCTCTTCTGAATAAGTTCCTTCGGTATCCTCTGTTTCCGTATACCATGCCTCGAAAATGATGCTGTTGCTGAGAAGGGGAATGATGAAGGCCAATGAGAGCAGGATCTTGCTCGTTTTTTTCTTCCTCTGGCCTGCGATCAGGTAGTGGACACGCTTGGTCAGCGTTTTTGTTCCCCTGTTGGCTTTTCTCAGCAATGCGCGATCCTGCTTGGATGGGGATGGCTGGTTGTCCATGTCCGGCGAGTTTGTTAAAATAAAGGCATCGAAGAACAGGAGATCAAGGATGAGCAGGAGGTGGGAAGACATGAATGAACGGGAACGATGGCTGATCCAGGTGGAAGAGAAGATGAAACGGGGCAATCAGATCTTGTTTGATCGAAACAGCGCGCTGCTTCAGCCGCTGATCGATCTGCTCTGCGTGCAGAACCGCAGAGCTGTCGTATTGTGGTGCCTGGATGGCATGGAGGAGATCTTGGAGAGGATCCGGCTCATCGATCCGACAGAAACGCGCGCCGAGGAAGCGGTGCGTCAGTGCCGGCTGTGGGCGGCGGGAGAAATCCGCATGCCTCAGGCAAAGAAAGCGATACTGGCTGCTCATGCGATCGCGAAGGAGAGCGATGATCCTGTGCTGGGGGCATATGCGCATGCCATCGGACAAGGGTGCGGCAGCGTGCACTGTGAGACGCATGCCATCGGCATGGTCATCTATGCGCTGACTGCGCTGGTCCGTGCGCACGGTCTGGCTTCTTGCCAGGAAGTGGTCGAGGCGCGGGTGCGCGAAGAGGAGGAAAGGCTGCGTGTCTGGCAGCTTAGAGAGAAGCAGGAGAAATGGACATGGGCGCCTTTTTTGATGAAGGAGCGCCCGAACAAGGAGCTGGAAAGGAAAAGAAAACGGCAGGCAGCGCGCGAAGGATGATCATCGCGGCTGTCTGCCGGTTTTATGCTTCGTTCATCAGCGTCTTGGTGAGATAGCGGGCCACATGGACGCCGCTGGCGCTGGCATGGGAAAGCGAGTGCGTGACGCCGCTGCAGTCGCCGATGACGAACAGCCCTTTATGGCAGGTCTGCAGATTTTGATCCAGCTGCACGCGCATATTGTAAAACTTGACCTCTACGCCATACAGCAGGGTGTCGTCATTGGCCGTGCCTGGCGCGACTTTGTCCAGCGCATAGATCATCTCGATGATGTCGTCCATCTGACGCTTCGGGATGACGAGGCTCAGATCGCCTGGCGTGGCGCTCAAGGTAGGGGTGACGAAGCTGTCTGCGATGCGGCTTACGGTGCTGCGCTGACCGCGGATCAGATCGCCGAAGCGTTGGACGATGACGCCGCCGCCCAGCATGTTGGAGAGCCGGGCGATGCTTTCGCCATACTCATTGCTGTCTTTGAACGGCTCGGTGAAATGATTGGACACCAGCAGCGCGAAGTTCGTATTTTCGGTATAGCGTGAAGGATCTTCGTAGCTGTGGCCGTTTACGGTGACGATGCCGTTGGTGTTTTCGCTGACCACCACGCCGTGCGGGTTCATGCAGAAGGTCCGCACCCGGTCCTGAAACTTCTCGGTGCGGTAGACGATCTTGCTTTCATATAATTCATCGGTCAGATGGGCGAAGACATCGGCCGGCAGCTCTACGCGCACGCCGATATCGACCCGGTTGGATTCGGTATGGATGCCCAGGGAATCACAGATGCTCTGCATCCATTTGCTGCCGCTTCGCCCGGTGGAGATGATGCAGTATCTGCCGGTGTATTCTTCGTTTTGCGCGGAGACGAGCGTATATCCCTGCGCGCTCTTGCACACTTTGTCGATACGGGTGCGGAAATGGAAGTCCACTTTCTCGCTGAGCTCTGCATACAGGTTCTCAAGCACCACATAGTTGATGTCCGTGCCCAGATGACGAACCGATGCCTGCAGCAGGTGCAGATCGTTTTCCAGGCATTTCCTGCGTATGGATGTGTTGTTGTTCGTGAACAGGCGGGTGTGCTCTCCGCCGTGGCTGCAGTTGATGCCGTCCACATATTCCATCAGGGCGATGGCTTCTTTCTTGCCGACATATTCATAGAGGTTGCCGCCGAATTCGTTGGTGATGTTGTACTTGCCATCTGAGAAGGCGCCTGCACCGCCGAATCCGTTCATGATGCCGCAGCTGGGGCAGTTGACGCAGGCTTTCACCTTTACGCCGTCGATCGGGCAATGGCGCTGTTCCAGCGGGTTTCCTGCTTCAAAGACGCCGATCTTCAGATCGGGATCATGTTTGATCGCTTCATAAGCGGAAAAGATGCCGCCGGGACCTGCGCCGATGATCACGATATCATAGTTCATGTAAATTCCTCCAGTCATCGATCCTGCTTTGCTATTGTACCATCTTTTCCATGAAATTTTTGTGGAAAGGATGGAAAATATCTTATAATGAAGACAGATGAGACATGCTGCAGAACGGAGGGATAAAGATGAAACGGTATGCAGAATTTGCGGCGATCGCGCAGGAGCAGATCGAGGAGGCGATGAAACAGGAAGAGGTGCTGGATGCCTGCGCGCAGGTCATGACCGATACGGTCATGCATGATGGGGTGATCCATGTGTTTGGCTGCGGACACTCTCAGATGTTTGCAGAGGAGCTGTGTTTCCGCACGGGCGGATTGGTTCCGGTCAATGCGATCATCATCCCGCACTATCATATTTTTCCCAGAGTGCGCTATTCGCAGCTGATGGAGCGCTGCGAAGGGTTTGCGCCGGCGGTGCTGGACACCATGACGACATCTTCGGCCGACACGATGATCATCGTATCGGTGTCAGGACGCAATGCCGCGGGCATCGATATGGCCATGGCAGCGAAGGAAAAGGGCATGAAGGTCATCGCGGTGACTTCCCTGAACTATTCCACGCAGGTGACTTCACGGCATTCCAGCGGCAAGCTGCTCAAGGATGTCAGCGATATCGTGCTCGATATCTGCGGCGTGAAGGGCGACAGCGTGCTGGAGGATGAACGGGTCAGCGAGAAGTTCTGTTCCACCTCCACGGTCGTGGCGATGACGCTGCTGGTGGGCATCGTCGGACAGGTCATCCAGAATCTGGCTGACCTCGGCGTGGATCCGCCGATCTGGGTCAGCGGAAATCTTGACCGCGGCGACGAGATCAACGCGGAGCATATCCGCAAGTACCGAGGCAAAGTGGATATCTTATGATGATTTAACGATAACTTTACCACGATTTGACCTGAGGGAGAAAGCGCCTGAGAAGAGGGCGTGATAAAATGGCAAGGATGGATCTTGCGGCAGAGGGAGCGATCAGGCATGACGCTTTCTTCTGCGGACAGATCATCGCATCCAGAACATCTGCATCGTTTGGGATCAGATGAAGGATCAATATCAGAAAGGCAGGAGAACAAAGTGAAGATCTGGATCAGAAAGATGATCAGCGTGCTGGCAGTCTGTGCCATGGTGATCGGACTGGGCGTTCCGGTCAGGACACAGGCCGCGCAGCCGGACACCGATACGTATGTCCAGCAGCTGATCGCGTATTATCGAGACGATCAGGAAGACGCAGAGACAGATATCGCGCGTGTCCTGAGCGAAATGGCGGAAGTCGATGCGCAGAAAGCAGAGGCGTGGACGCAGATCATGGACTATTGGAGCTATGTGAATACGGATATGCCGGTAAACCTCAATGTGGCGCCGGACGGACTTGCGCAAGATGACAGTCTGTGCATCGTCATCCTCGGCTTTGCCTTGAACAGCGACGGCACGATGAAGGACGAACTGATCGGCAGGCTGGAGACCGGTCTGGCGAGCGCAGAGAAATATCCAAACGCCTATGTGGTCGTGACCGGCGGCGGCACGGCGGCCGGCAACCCGAATGTGACCGAAGGCGGCCTGATGGGAGAATGGCTGCTGGAACACGGTTTGGATGAAGAACGGCTGATCGTGGAAGATCAGGCGCCGGATACGGTAGGAAATGCAGAGAATACTTACCGGATCCTCAGCGAACAGTATCCCAGCGTGAAGGACCTGGTCATGGTGACCAGTGACTATCATGTCCCGCGCGGATCGATCTTGTTTTATTCGAAGTGTCTGCTTTCCGCTTATGAGAGCGGCGGAGAGCCTCTGCAAGTGATCGCCAATGCCGGCTATGAGACCTTCGAAGCGGTACCCGGTCTGCCTGAGAGCGTCTTTGCCACCGAGGGCTTTGCCTTCCTCAATGACCTGCTCTTCTCCGGCATTTTCTTCTGTCTCAGCTGAGTGGCCTGACCATCACGCAGGATGAGATCTATGAAGCCGGACAGCCGCTGCAGCTGCAAGTGACGGCACGATATGATACGGGATTCAGCCGCGATGTCAGCGATGCCATCACGATCAGCGGCTTTGATCCCGCGCAAGGATCTGATCAGGAGATCACGGTGTCTTATAGTGAGAACAACATTACGATCGATGCGCAGTTTTCGCTGAGCGAAAAAAGCCAGAGCTTTGCCAGCGCGGCTTATCTGGAAAAACGGATCGAAGAGATCGAACAGATGGATCTATCCGTCTATACCGATTCCAGCGTAAACACGCTGCAGGAAGCACTGGCACAGGCGAAAGAGACCGCTGCTCAGGCAGACGCGGATGCAGAGCAGATCCGGCAGGCATATGATGCGCTCAATGAAGCGTATGCCGCATTGATCAAACGGGTGAATATCGCATATCATATGGACACCGAAGCAAACTGCAACGATGCGGATGCGTACAAGATCAACGATGGCGTGATCAATACCGGCAATTACTGGCAGAGCGTGGAAAACGGACAGAATGTCGCCAGTGCCGATGCGCAGATCATCATCGATCTGGATGGGCTTTATGATGTCGACAGCATCGTGGTCTACCCATATTGGGGCGGACAGCGGATCTATAAATATGAGCTGTATGGCAGCACGGATGGCGAAGAATGGTTCAAGATCGGCGAGCATGTGTCGGATGAGTATGTGACCTCTGCGGGCATCACGCATGAGATCGACGCACAGGTGGCTTATGTGCGGCTGAACGGTCTGGAAACGCATGTGGAAGGTCGTGACGACATCAACAACATCCACATCGTGGAGATGGAAGTATATGGCGAAGAGACAGATAATCTGGCTTATGGCAGACCGGTGACTTCCAGCGGCACGGACAACAGCGCGGGTTCATCAGCCAACAGCCGCGATACCCAGATCGTCGATGGAAACCGTTCGACTTACTGGGACGGCGGTGTGTATGCCGATGAGCCATGGATATGTGTCGACCTGGGCGAGATCTATTCGCTTGATCGCATGAATGTCATTACTTACTGGGCAAGAAATGGCCGATATTACTATTATGATCTCTATACCAGCGTGGATGGGGAGAATTTCACCCTGCTTTATGCCAAAGACGAAGGCACCCAGCTTTCCACGATCCACGGTGAGGATGTGGCAGTGGATGGCACGGTGCATGCGCGCTATGTGCGGCTGGTGGGAAAATACGATTCAGCCAACGCTTCATTCCATCTGAATGAGCTGCGTGTCTATGGACAGAGCGATGAGGCTTGGAATGATGCCCGAACTGCATTGGAAGAAGCGATTCAGCGCATCGAAACACTTGATCTGAGCCAGTATACAGAACAAACCGCACAGGTATTGCAGGAGCAGATGAACGCGGCACAGGCGCTGCTTGCGGACGGCTCGATCAGCACAGATGAGCTGAATACGGCGCTCGTCCAGCTTGAGGATGCCGCTGCGGCATTGCAGAGCAGAGCGAGCCAGGCAGCGATGGATGCCCTGCAGACAGCAGTGGACAACGCAGCTGCCCTGAAGGATGATTACAGCGAAGAAGACTTTGCGGATGTGCAGGCAGCCATCACTGCCGCACAGGCACTGCTCGATGATCCAGCCAACGCATCCTCTACCGCAGTCGTCAGCGCGATGCTCGATCTGAGCCAGGCAGTCAGCGAACTGCCGGAAGAAGGTTCAAGCGATAAGCTCAGAGAGAACCTGAAGGCGACGATCGATTACATCAACGAGCATATCCTGACCAACGTGGATAATGTGCGTCCGGGCAAGGTGCAGGAGCTGAAGACGGCAGTCGCAGAAGCATACCAGGTATACCTGGATGCGGATGCCACGGATGAGGAGATCCAGACAGCGATCCGGACATTGACCGAAAAGGCACAGGAGCTGTGGGAGATCGTCTCCAAGGCAGAGCTGAACGCGCTGATCGAGACGGCGGAAGCGATCGAAGCAGACGGCTATACGGAGATGAGCTACCGTGCGCTGCAGGCAGCGATCACGGCGGCGAAGACCGTAGCGGCCAACGATGACGCGACGACGAGCGAAGTGACGACAGCGATCACCGATCTGGCCAGCGCGATCGCCGGACTTGAGCAGATCACGCTGGATAAGAGCGCACTGACGCATGAGATCGAGCTGGTTACGCAGATGGTAGAGAACATCGCTGACTACGTGCCTTCTACTGTTGAAGGATTAGCAGATCTGCTGGCCGATGCGAAGGAAGTCCTGGCCAATGCCACGACGCAGGCAGAGATCGATGAAGCGGTGAAGACATTGCGTGAAGCGAGACTGAGCGCGAGAACGAAGGCAGACACCAGCGCCCTGGAGGCGCTGATCGCCGAAGTGAACGCGATGGATCTGAGCGGATACACATCACAGAGCAAGCTCGCCCTCGACAGAGAAGTACAGAAGGCAAAGCAGCTGGTGATGAATGAAGAAGCAACGCAGGAAGAAGTAGATGCTGCACTGGCAAAGGTAAAGGATGCGATCGACGGATTGCAGCCGATCAACGCAGGCAGCGTCACGACACCAAACGACGACGCAGAAGGCAATGCGAACGCCGATACGTCAGATACCGCAGCTGCGGTACAGACCGGTGCTCTGTTCGCCATCCTGCTGGCAGGCGCAGCAGGCGTGCTGTTTGCCGCAAGACGCAGAAGAGATGTAAAATAATACGAACCTGATCGGATAAAATACTTCTCCTCTTTGGGAATCCCCTCCGTGTGCGCGGAGGGGATTTTCCCATTACAGATGTAAAAAACACGTCAGCGAAATTGACGTGTTTTTTGAATGTTCACCGGGATGAAAAAAGTGTATACTAAAGCTGTCGGCGGCATATATAACCGCCAGCTCGTTCAAGATGATGACTTGAGCGATAAATCAATACTTCTCCTTTTTGGGACCCTCTCTGTATCTTGGCAGGGAGGGTTTTCCATGAGGAAACGAAACATCAAAACAGGCGAAGAGCTGGATCGTCTTCGCCTGAACGGATCAATCGTGTACCTTATAGTTTGCCAGCAGCATTTCCGCGATGCCGGGGGCTTCCGGATCATGATTTCCTTTGCCGGTATCCATGGCTCGCATCTCCTCCATCTCCGCGTCGCTCAGCGCAAAGCTGAATAAGTCGATGTTGCTGCGGATGCGGTTTGGGTTCGTGGATTTTGGCAGGACGATGAAGCCTTCCTGGATCTCAAAGCGCAGGATGATCTGCCCGGGATCCTTCTGATGACGCTCTGCCAGTCTGGTCACGGTCGGATGCGTAAGGAGCTCTGGATTACCATGACCAAGGGGCTGATATGCTTCGATCTTCACATCATCCTCTTTTAGCAGCTCACGCAGCTCGCGCTGCTGGAAGAACGGGTGACATTCGACCTGATTGACCGCAGGCTTGGTGGAGAAGAAGGGAACATATGTCTTCCAGATCTTCGGTGTCATATTGCTTACGCCGATCGATTTCAGCTTGCCTGCTGCCTTGGCTTCTTCCAGCGCCTTCCATGCCCCGCTGACATCTCCATATGGCTGATGCAGCAGGTACAGATCGATATAGTCCATATTGAGCTTGCTCAGCGATGCTTCGATGCCCTTCTTTGCGGCCTCATAGCCATAGTCCTGCAGCCACAGCTTGCTCGTGATAAAGATCTCCTGTCGCGGGATTCCGCTGTCTCGAACGGCCCGGCCGACATCGGATTCATTGAAATACGCCGCGGCGGTATCGATATGCCGGTAGCCGGCCTGAAGTGCCTGCAGCACAGCGTCGTAAGTCGGTCCGTCGCTGGGGATCATGAAGACGCCGAATCCCACTGACGGAATGTCGTTTCCATCGTTCAATCTGATCGTGTTCATCTGTTTACCTCTTTTCTTCTTCGTCGTGCATATCCTTCTTGTAAGGGTGCTGGTCGTTGGCTTCGATGAGCTCGCACAGGGTGATGTGCGCATTGCGGTAACGGGCATTGCGTTTTTTCTCTGGGATCGTCAGCTGTATGGCGTTCATCGGACAGGCGTGAATACAGGCCATGCAGGCTATGCACCCTTTTGGATCATATTGGCTTTTCTGCGCCTGGATGGTGAAGCGATCCATCGGACAGATCTTTCTGCAGATCCCGCATCCGATGCAGTCTTCGCTGATCACGAACATGGTCCTCTTTGCATCCGGCCGCATACAGCGCTCTGGTTCGTCTTGCGCATCTGGCGGCAAGATGAAGCGCCGGCGTGCATTCAGGTCTGTGCGGATCGCATCGATCTGCGCAGAGATGTGCTTGTCTGCGGCCATCTCTTTCTCTATATCCGCTGCGGGCAAAAAGCTGTCCGCCATCATCACGGCATTGATATAGGCAGGATTTATGCCCAGGCGAAGGGCCAGCTCAAACGCTTGTTGGGGCGCTTTGCCATAGTGGCTCCCGTAAGTGAGGATCATGTAGAAATACGGCGTATCGAAATGCGCGTCATGCAGAAATGTGCTGACCAGCTCGGGGATCTGCTGTGCATGCACCGGACAGACGATGCCGATCTGCGCATCCTGATAAGGTTGAGGATCATCGTGGATGGCTTGTGCGATGCTGATGCAGCGCGGATCCAGCCGCTTTGCCACATACAGGCTGTTCCCAGTGGCCGTAAAATAAAACAACATGGCATCTTTTCCCCTTTCCTTACCGCGGCGAACATGGGTGATTGAAGATCAATGGGGAATCTGTTATACTCAGCATGAATATCATCTTTCCCGTGCTGCGCCATGTTCTGTCTGTATTATCCTTCGTTTTGACAGAGAAGTACAATGCCAGACGGGTATGCCAGTATAAACGATATGGATACTGAAAGGGGATAAGCGTGTGATCGAATTACATGAACTGCGCCAATTTGTCACCTTTGCCGATGCAGGAACGCTTTCGGAAGCGGCTGAGATCCTGCATCTGTCTCAGCCTGCTCTCAGCCGCAATATGAAAAAGCTGGAAGAACACCTGGAGATCACCCTGTTCGACCGGCAGAAGAACAAGCTGATGCTCAACGAAAATGGAAAGTATGTCCTGACGCTGGCCCGTAAGGTATTGGAGGAAGCGGATGCGTTGGAAGAAAAGGCACGGGAATTTGACCGCAGGCAGCGGATGATCCGTCTTGGGGTATGTGCGCCGGCGCCGGTCTGGCTCATCGTTCCGCTGCTTTCCCGGTTTTATCCGCAGATGTCCTTACAGACGGAGACCGATTCGGATGCACGTCTGCTGGAGAAGCTGGATAAAGATGAGATCCAGCTTGCGGTGCTGCATGAACCTGTGCAGGATGAGCGCTATTTTTGCAAGGTGTGCGGAAAAGAGTCATTGTTGTTCGCCCTGCCAAGAGGGCATCGGTATGCCAGGAGGAAATCATTGTCCTTTGCGGAGATGAACGGAGAGAACATGCTGCTGATGGGAGATATCGGGTTCTGGGATTTTGTCTGCACGGAGAAGATGCCAGATTCCCGCTTTCTGACGCAGAGCGACCGTTTCAGCTTCAATGAGCTCGTGCAGGCGTCCACGCTAGCTTCCTTCACGTCTGATCTTGCGGAGAAATACCTCAAGGTGGAAACTGACCGCGTATATGTCCCGGTCTCTGATCCAAGCGGCTCAGTGACTTATTATCTGGCCTGTAGGAAAGCGCAGAAAAGAGAATTCTCCGCTTTGTTTTCTACGATCTGACATCATGCGCGCAGAACATGCGGCATAGGAAAAGGAGCGGATGACCGCTCCCGTACCTGTGCCGCATTTCTTGTTAGAAAAACAGATGTTCGATCAGGATCCTTGCCCCGATCAGGATCAGGATGACCCCGCCCAGGATGCCGGCGTATTTCTTCAGCAGGGAACCCAGCTTGCTGCCGAGATAGACCGCCGCAAAGCAGAGCACGAAGGTCGTTACGCCGATGATCGCGATGCTGGATAGGATGTCCACCTTCAGAAAAGCAAAGGTGATGCCGACGGCGAATGCGTCGATGCTGGTCGCTACGGCCAGAAGCAGGACGTGAGGCAGAGCGAGATTGCAGTCCGCATCATCCTCATCTTCGCCGCGGATCGCCTCGCGGATCATGTTGCCACCGATGAGGGCGAGCAGGATGAAGGCGATCCAGTGATCGATGGCCGTAATCAAAGATTCGAACAGTGAGCCGCTCAGCCATCCCAGCAGCGGCATGAGTGCCTGAAAAGCACCGAACCAGAACGCGAGCATCAGCGCGCAGCGCAGCCGGTTTCCTTTTACGCACATGCCCTTGGCGATGGAGACGGCAAAGGCATCCATGCTCAGGCTGATGCCGATCAGAAAGACAGAAAATAATGACATAAGTGATCCTCCCCTGAAAAAAAGAGACTTTCGCGTGTTCAACAAACACGCAAAAGTCTCGCTGTTTCATCTTAAGCCAGATTTCCCCTCAACTGGAAATCATGATGTTGACTTAATCGCTCCGCAAGAGCCAGCTACTCCCTTAAGCAGAATCATGATACCAGAATCAGAAAGGGAAGACAATCCTTTTTACGATGGTTTTACAAATCATGACATAGATCGGAAGGGAGCCATGTGCCTGCTCAACAGCGAAGAGGGGGCGTTCATTTTTTTTAATGCTTCGCCAATATCCCCGTCAATGCAGATCGAACGATCTGCAATTTCTTTTGGCGCATAAGCTTCTCCTTTGTTGATGCAGACATAGACCGCCTTATGATTCTCCGCGGTCATCCTCCAGAAGGAAAATTTCACTATCCCAGGGGGATCATGTTTATTGCGCACCATATTTTCATTCAATCAGTCCTTCAGGCAGCCGATCGGAACTACATATACTCCATCCTGCCTTTTGTACGCGTAGTCTCCAACCCCAATTAGAACCATCAAAAAAGAGGGGGCTTTCATTTTGGTTATATCAATTTTGTTCTTTAATGTCTTAAGATTCTCTGCTCCTTCTTCTATCAGCTTATCTCCGCCAAGTTTCACTTCAATCAATCCATAAGACCCATTTCTCAAATGAACCACCGCATCACATTCCAATCCCGTTTTATCCCGAAAGTGATATACTTTCCCATTCAGTGCATCCGCAAATACCCTTAAATCTCTGATGCACATTGTTTCAAAGAACAAGCCAAATGTATTCAGGTCTCCAATCAGATCCTGGGGACCTAATCCCAGTGCGGCAACTGCAATGGAAGGATCCACAAAATAGCGGGTATTCGAAGTCCGTATTGCTGTTTTAGAGCGAAGATTCGGATTCCAGGCCTCCATTTCCTCAATTACAAATATTTTTTGTAATGCGTTGATATAAGAATATACCGTGTCTGTGTCAAGAGATTCCGCATCATTCGCCATGATGTCATCCTTAAGCAAGGTATTTGTTGCCTGTGAGCCCTGGTTTCTGGCATAAGAACGCATGAGGCGCTTTACCCGCTCCGGATTTCTTGTGATTCCATCCGCTCTGGAGATATCAGATTTTACAACCGCATCATAATAATCAAAGGCCTGTTCAAGCGCAACCTCTCCTTTCAGGTCGGTTGCCCTGGGCCAGCCACCGCGGCACACCAGAAAAGCCAATTGATTCAGGTCAAGCGAATTTTCGCCTTCGATCTGTTCCGGTGTCTCAAAGAGTGCATTTAAACTCACCTCTCCAGTCGAGTCCAGAGATTCATATAAGCTCATCGGACGCATCAATATCCACGAGAAGCGCCCTGTTCCGGTATGATGAATATGCTCATGGGAAGCCGGAACTGCAGACCCTGTTAAAATAAACTGTCCCATTTCATCCCTGTGATCGACCTCAAATCTGACGGCATCCCACAGCTTCGGCGCAATCTGCCATTCATCGATCAGCCGCGGGACTTTTCCCTTCAAAAGTCTCCCTGGACTAATTTCTGCCATTGTCAGATTTTGTTGTTCTTTTTCCGGGTCTGCCATATAAAGAATACTGCCGGCAATCTGCTCAGCCGTTGTTGTTTTTCCACACCATTTAGCCCCTTCAATCAAAACAGCACCTTTTCCAAGCAGCCGTTTTTCTAATATTTTATCTGCAATTCTTGCTTTATATTTTCTCATTTAACTTAGCCTCCTGCCACACAATACCTATTTATATTTTCTCCTGTTCACCCAAAAGCATACCTGTTTTTCGGCATTTTGGCAAATATATTTTCGGCATTTTGGCAGTTGCTTTTTCGGCTATTTGGCTCTTTTGAATTTCTTTCATCAATACACAGCGTCCATAGCAGAAACTGAACCTGCTTCTTTTCATTTTAATTTTTTTAATACATCGCCAATGTCCCCGTCAATACAGACAGAGCGCTCCGCAATCTCTTTCGGCGCCGCCGCATCTCCGTAATTGATACACACATATGTTGCCTCCGGATTCTGGTAAGTCATCTGCCAGAAGGGATACTTGATGATGCCCGGCGTGTTCATGCCAACGCCAAGCTCCAAATAGAGGATAGGCTGATGATCATGACGGCGGATAAACGCATCATAGCGTTCGGCGGCGGCATACCATCCTGCATCCTGGACAAAGGTGTTGTCGGCTCGCAGGTTCATCGACATCGGCCTGCCGCATCTTGGACAGCGGGGGATCAGTTCGGAGGGGACGCTCATGCTGATCGTGATGCCATCGGGCACCTTCAGCCCTTCCTTCGTCGTGCGAAAGCCCTGGGCTTCCATCATCTGACGGACGATTTCCTCGTTATCATAAGTCTGATGGTGACAAGGCGCGGAGCACTGCCACAAGCCATAATCGCCCTGGGTGTAGAAGAGGCGGCGCTTGTCAAATCCAGCGCGTTGAAAACAGTGATCCACATTGGTGGTGAGGACGAAATAGTCTTTATCTTTTACTGATCTGAGCAGATCCGAGTATACTGGTCCAGGCGGGTCACAGTATCGGTTGACATAGATGAACCGGCTCCAATATGCCCATTGCTCTTCCAGCGTCGGGAATGGGAAAAACCCGCCGGGGTACATATCGTGAAAGCCATATCTTGCTTCAACATCAGCGAAATAACGCTGGAAACGCGCTCCGTCATAAGCAAAGCCGGCGGATGTGGAAAGGCCGGCTCCTGCGCCGATCAACACAGCGTCTGCCTTGCTTAGGGCTTCTTGAAACCGATGGATATCCTGTTCGATCTGCTTTGTGCGCATCAACATGCGGATACCCCCAGGAGCTGTTGATAAATGCGCAGATCCGCATCCTTGAACACATTGAAGATGACCCGGATATCTGCCTGCTGTGCATGCAGGAAGGATGTCACCGTCTGGACTGCGATTTCCGCCGCTGGTTCATGGGGAAAGTGAAATTCCCCGGTGGATATGCAGCAAAAAGCAATGCTCTGGCAGTTGTTTTCCACGGCCAGCTGCAGGCAGGAACGATAACAGGAGGCCAGCCCCTCACGATCCTGCTTTCGGACGGCGCCGCTGATCATCGGCCCCACGGTATGCAGGATATGCTTGCAGGGCAGATTGAAGGCCGGGGTGATCTTTGCCTGGCCGATGGGTTCTTCATGTCCTTGCCTGCGCATCATGTCACCGCAGAAGAGCCGAAGCTGGATGCCGCTTCTGGAGTGGATGATGTTGTCGATACAGGAATGGAGAGGATGAAAACAGCCTAACATCGCGTGGTTCGCGGCATTGACGATGGCATCTGCTTTCAAGGTCGTGATGTCTCCCTGCCAAAGCACAAGCCGCTGATCATTGGGGATGGAAGGCAGCGTCATGCCGTCTGTGATGCCGCGGCGGTCACGTTCCTCTTGCAGATAGGCATCCTGTATCTTGAGAACATCAGGGCTGATCGGCTTGGGCAGCCTGACGTTCATCAAGCTGCGCAGCAGATCGCTTTGCGCCTGTTCATCAGCGGGAATGGTGATATTGGCATATCGGGGATCTTCGGCCAATAAGGCCTGGATGAGATAGATCCGTTGTTCACGATGGGTCATTGCTGCACGCTCCTTTCATTCTTCAGCGCATTCAGGTCATGAAAGCTGTTGGCGATCAGGCTGCGGACAAAGTCATCCGCAGGATGGCTGAGGATGTTTCGCGGGGTGTCGAGCTGACGGATCTCTCCTTGATCCAAGATCAGCACGCGTGTGCCCAGATAGAGCGCCTCCCGCAGATCGTGGGTGATGAAGACGACGGTGATGCCGGTCTGATCGTGGATGTTCTTGATCTCGCTTTGGAGCTGGCTGCGCGTGATGCTGTCGACCGCGCCGAAAGGCTCGTCCATGAGCAAGATATCCGGGGAAGAGGCCAGCGCGCGGGCAATGCCGACACGCTGCTGCTGCCCGCCGGAAAGTTCATCCGGATAACGGGTGCGCAGGCGGTCATCCAGGCTGACGAGCTTCATCCATTTGCGCACGGCCGCTTCGGTCTTTTCTTTGTCCTTGCCATTGAGCAGATTCGGCACATAGGCGATGTTTTCCTCGACGCTCATGTGCGGAAAGAGGATGCTGCCCTGGATGCTGTAGCCGATGCTGCGGCGCAGGGAGATCAGATCAGCTTGCTCGAGATCTTGGCCCTTGACCATGATCTTTCCGCTGTCCGGCTTGATCAGCCCGTTGACCATCTTCAGCAGCGTGGTCTTTCCGCAGCCTGAGGATCCGACCACGGTCAGGAAAGTGCCTTCTTCGATCGAGAGGCTCAGCCCGTTCAGCACACGGGTCTCTCCATAAGTTTTGACGATGCTTTCCATACGGATGGCTGTGCTCATGATCATTCCTCCTCCGTGATCAGTCCGTTTTCCTGCAGATACTGCCTGGCGGCGTCCCGCGGTTCGACATTTTCGCTTTCGACCAGATAGTTCAGATGGGCCATGTCCCGGTCACTCAAGATGCCTTCGACCATGCCGAGCACATCCCGCAGCTGGGGATATCGTTCCAGGATCTCGCTGCGGACCACATTGCCGCACTGGTATGAGGGATAGAAGTGCAGATCGTCATTGAGGATGACCAGATCAGATACGCTGACCTGTCCGTCTGTCGTGAAGATCGGCATCACATCGATCTCATCCTGCGCGATGGCCTGGTATTTCAGCCCGATATCCAGATCGACCGTATTGGCGAAGGTGAGCCCGTAAGTCTCACAAAGCGGGGAGTAGCCGTCTTCTCGTTCGTAGAAGTCGTATTCGGCGCCGAAGGTCAGCTCGTCCGCGATGCCTCGCAGATCAGAGATATTCTTCAGATCATACTGTTGGGCGATCTCGCTGCGCACGGCAAGCGCATAGCTGTTGTTGAAGCCGTACATGCCGATCCATTCCATATCATAGTCTTGCGCGTAAGCGTCCTGCAGCTCATCGAAGCGCTCTTCGGTATACAGATCGTCGTTCTTGAGCACCATGTTCCAGGCAGTTCCGGTGTATTCGGGATAGATGTCGAATTCGCCTTGTTCCATGGCAGGCTGGATGTTGGATGTCCCTCCGCCTACGCCCTGGGTGATCTCCACATTCAGATCAGTGTTTTCCTCGATCAGGATATCCAGCATCTCACCCATTACATACTGTTCTGTCATGGGTTTTGTGGCAATGTGTATGGTTTCTGTGGAGCTTCGCTGAAAAAGAGCGGCTCCTACAACGGCAACACACAGGACCAGCGCGGCTGCCACCGTGATCCTTTTGGCAAATCGATGCTTTTTCTTTATTCTTCCTCCGGTGGAACCGGGTCCTTTTTTCATATGTCCCTCTATGAGACCCAGCAGGAAATCCATTACCAGCGCAAG
>OGYF01001071.1_pt1 | contig 24573 bp, 19 predicted proteins | sample 1576451 | NCBI WGS metagenome assembly OGYF01 (sample SAMEA3541505, study PRJEB24748) | human gut metagenome | biome: human gut; feature: human-associated habitat; material: faeces | place: China | collected 2012
CCGTCCGCACCGGCAGGCCGCGTATCCGCCGCCGGCAGCTCCCGCAGAAATGGGATGCTGGCCGTCCGGGAGTCAGATCTGCTCCAGCGTATAGCCGTCTCCCCGCTTGGAGGAGATCTCGATCCGGGACTCCTGGCTGTTGAGCTTCCGGCGCAGCCGGGAGATCAGTGTCCAGAGGGCCCGGCTGTCGTCTTCCGCGGTGGTGTTCCAGGCCTCCATCAGGACCTCCTGCTTGGAGACGGTGCGCCCCGCGTTGCGGACCAGAAGGAGCAGCACGGCGAACTCCTTCTGGGTCAGCTGCAGATTGGCGCTTCCCAGATACGCGCAGCCGGCAAAGATGTCCAGCCGCAGGCTGCCGTAGCTGATGTAGCGGCTCTTGGCCCGCTCCTGCCGCAGCCGCGCCTCGATCCGGGCTGCCAGCACCTCCAGGTCATAGGGCTTGGCCAGATAGTCGTCGCCCCCGGCCCGCAGGCCCTCCACCACGTCCCGGCTCTCTCCCAGGGCGCTGAGGAACAGAATGGGGGTGTGATACTGCTCCTTCGGCTCCCGGCACAGCTCCACGCCGTCGCCGTCGGGCAGCATGATGTCCAGCACCACCAGATCCACCGGATGCCAGCGCAGGGCCTGGCGGCATTCCCGGGCGGTGGCGGCCTGCAGGATCTCATAGCCGTACATGCTCAGTGCCTCGGCGTTGATCCTCATGATGTGGGGGTTGTCTTCCACCAGGAGAATCGTGCTCATGGCGCTGCCTCCTTTTTCCGAACGGTGAACATGAAGACGGTCCCATCGGGACCGGTGCGCTCCACTTCCAGGATCCCGCCGTGGGCTTCCACCGCCTCCTGGCAGATGGACAGGCCCAGGCCGCTCCCCCCGTCGCCGCTGTAGCCCTTTTCGAAGATGTGGGGCAGCTGCGCGCTGTCGATCCCGCTCCCGGTATCTTCCACCCGGAACACCACGTGTTCCCGGCGCTCCCGGTCCGACGCGCTGATGGTGATGACGCCGTCCTGGGTGTGGCGGTTGGCATTGATCACCAGATTGATAAAGACCTGCAGCAGCAGCTCCCAGCTGCCGCATACATCTGCGCAGGTCCCGCCGGAGAGGTCCAGACGGTTGCTGTTTTTCAGGCACATGGGGGTGCAGATGGCCCGGACGCTCTCCAGAAGCGGGCCCACCTCGACCGTGGCGGATTGGGCCTCACTGGTTTTGCCGTAGGAATACTCCAGCAGCTTGGTCACCATATCTGCCAGCCGCAGGGCCTCGCTGCGGATGACCTTCAGGTTTTCCGGCGTCTCGCTGCTGATATGGCCGGTGGACATCTGCAGGCCTGTCAGCTGGGCGTAGCCGGAGATGACGGTCAGGGGCGTTTTCAGCTCGTGCGCGACCTGGTGCAGGAAGTCCAGGTTCATGGCGTTCATCCGCTCCAGCAGCTCGCTGCGGCTGCGGCTCTCGGACAGGGCCGCCTCCTGCTCCCTGGCCCGCAGGCTGATGGAAGCCGCAATGAGCAGGTCGAAGATCAGCATCCCCCTGGGCATGATCCCATAGTGGCTGACCGCCGAGCTGTTGTTGACATAGACCGCCTCCATCAGGATGGAGAGGATGAGCATGGCCGCGCCGCCCGCCGCCAGCGCATCCACGAGCTGGAACGACTTCCGCCGCAGGTAATGCCGCGTGACGCCCCAGATCAGACAGAACAGATACGGGATCGCGCAGATCCAGGCCGCCGTGCACACCGTCACCAGCCAGAAGGTGGGCAGAACGACGGTGAGCGCCGCAGCGATCCCCATAGCGGCTACGTGCAGAATGGTGAGGCGCTTTTTCACGGTGCCGGGATACAGGCTCCCCAGCAGCAGGAGCACCATTCCCGGCAGCAGAGCGGTCACGGTCATGAAGATCCGGTAAGTCAGATACCAGGAGGTGCCGGGCGGCAGCGCATGGACCACCAGAAAGTTCTGGTCCCGGAGAGCCATCATCAGACAGCAGACGGCCAGCAGCAGAAAAGTGCCCCGCCGCTGCAGCGCGGCGCACAGAAGAAAGTACAGAAACAGCACCAGCAGCCCGCTGCTGAGACTCAGGGAGGCCAGGTCGTTGTCTGCCTTGAAGGCCTCGATGTTCTGGGGCGTGGACAGATAGGTGGGCTGGATGAAGCCGCCGTCCCGGTGGACGAAGTTGGAAAACTGGTAGATGACCTCGACCTCTCCGGACGCCCCGGAGTATAGGGGGATGGTCATGGAGCCCACCTGGGGCACGTGCGCGGCGGCATTGTCCGCCACGGTGCCGAAGCTGGCCACCTCTGTGCCGTTGACGAAGACCCGGGTGCTGTAGTCGATGGAATAGGAGCAGATGGCGTAGTACTGCTCCGGCCGGGCTTTGATGATGAGGCGGTACGTACCGTACCGGGGCTCACTGCCCGCATCGGGATCGTCCGCCTCAGGGACCGGCCTGCCGACGCCGGCGGCAAAGTCTGCAGAGGTGTACAGGGCGTTGGGGTAAAAGTCCCAGCTGTTGTCCACGTTGGCGACCTCGTGGGACAAGTCGATTCCGGTGATATCCAGCATACCGTCCACCGGGCGGATCTCAACGACATGGTCCGGCCCCCGTTCGAGAAACAGATGCACGGCCAGTATGACCAGCAGCACGGCTGCCGCCGGGAGCAGCCGCTGCAGATTGCGGCCGCGGCTCTTGTCTGCCCGCATCCTGCCCTGCCTCCTTTCCGCCTGCCTCTCCGGAATGCGCTTCCCCGGTCCGGACCGGAGACGTCCCGGAGGAAGCGCGGCTCCGGCATTTTTCACCATTATATCTGTTCGCCCCGGCCTTTTCAACTGCGGAGCCCCGCAGGAGGGAGGGACGGACCGTTTACAGGAACAGCCTGACGCCGTTTGCCTCGCGGACGATGTCGGTGCTGACGGCCTTGAGCATGGACAGGGAGAGGTCGTCTCCGCCCTGCCCCTCCAGGGAGAACTCCTGATCTGTGGCGGCGAAGACCGACAGGACGCTGTCCTTCATGCTGTATTCCACGGTCACGTCGATGGCGATCCGCTCCCCCTTCATCTGGGGGAGCATGATGTTGATCAGCAGCTCCTCCAGCACCAGCTGCACCCGGTAGATCTGCTTTTCCGTGGCGAACTGCCTCCTGCAGAACTCCACGACGGCGCCGTTGAGACCGTAGATGTCGAACTTCCGGTCGGTGATGGTCTGCTGGAAGGTCTTCAGCCGGTTGATGAAGGCCTTTGTCCGCTCCCGCTTCGGGGCGTCGAAGATCTGGGCCGGGGGCCCCATCTCGTAGATCCCCTTCTCGTCCATGTAGATCACCTGGGAGCTGATGGCCTTGGCGAAATTCATCTCGTGGGTGACGATGACGCAGGTCATCCCCCGATTCACCAGACGGCGGATGACCGCCAGCACCTCGTCCACCATGGTGGGGTCCAGGGCGGAGGTGGGCTCGTCAAAGAGGATGATCTCCGGCTTCATGGCGACGCAGCGGGCAATGGCGGCGCGCTGCTTCTGCCCGCCGGAGAGCTGCGAGGGCATGTAGTCTGCCCGCTCCGCCATGCCCACCTGGGTGAGGCATTCCATGGCCAGATCAAAGGCATCCTTTTTGGAAAGGCCCTGGAGCTGCATGGGGGCCATCATCACATTCTCCAGCACCGTCTTGTGGGAAAACAGGTTGAAGGTCTGGTACACCATGCCCATCTTCCGGCGGATCTGGTCCAGGGGGGCGCCTTTTGCGGTGATCTCCTGCCCGTCGATGTACACGCTTCCCGCGGTGGGCCGCTCCAGCAGATTGATGCAGCGCAGGAACGTGCTCTTCCCGCAGCCGGAGGGGCCGATCACCGAGATGCAGTCGCCCTGTTCAATGTCCACATGGATATCCTGAAAGACCAGGTTGCTGCCGAAGCTTTTGGAAAGGCCCTCGATATGGATCATGGACATCAGGCCACCTCCTTGCATTCCAGGTGTTTGTTCCGGTCCGCCAGGCTCAGCATGCGGTTGGCGACAAAGCCCAACAGAAGATAGACCACAGAGGTGATCACCAGGGAGATGATGGGATCCATGGTGCGGGAGGTGATGACGGTGACTGCCCGGGTCATGTCCTGCACCGCAAGAAGGCTCACTACGGAGGTGTCCTGCATGGTCAGCACGAACTGGGTCTTGTACAGGGGCATCACCTGGTGGCGGGCCTGGGGAAACACGACCTGAAAGAAGGCCTGCCATCTGGAATAGCCCAGGGTCCGCGCCGCCTCGATCTCCCCGACAGCCACAGAGTCCACTGCGGAGCGGAACATCTCTGACAAGTGGGAAGCGCATTTGAGGGTGAAGGTGATGATGGAGATCACCTCGGCGCTGAAGCTGGTGTCCGCCAGGATCAGGTAGGCGAAGATCATCAGCAGCACCAGAGGCGGCAGCTTCACCATCAGGGCGGTGATGCCGTTGCTGAATCCCCGGATCACCCGGTTCCGGCTCCCCTTGCCGGCGCAGAAGGCCATGCCCAGCACGGTGCCCAGGACAAAGGAGACGACAGTCAGCAGCAGCGTGACCCACAGGCCGGACAGAATCAGCTGATACCGGTCCTCATAGATCAGGTTCATGTAAATGGATTTCTGCAAGTATTCGATCAGTGCCATGGCGTGTTCCCTCCTGTTTCATGCTTCTTCCTGGGTCACCAGCACCAGGTCCAGATCAAAATAGGAATCTGAGTGCAGACAGGTCCCCATGGCCTCCACCTCTCCGGCATAGTAGCTGGAGATGGCGTACACAAAGACGTCTACCTCCCCATTGGCGATGGCCAGGGAACAGGCGTCCCAGCTGCTGTCGAACCATTCGATGGTGTAGCCGTATTCTGCGGCAAAGTGCTTGATGAACTCGATGTCCACGCCCTGGGGCTCCTCTGTGACAAAGTCGTAGTAGGTATAGGGATAGCCGCTGCCGCCGGTGTTGATGGCCACCCGCAGCACCTCCCCGTCCTCCGCCTGGGGGATATCCGTGTTGGGGACGAACTCCTCGGCGTTGGCCCGCTCCACCATGTCCGTGTAGGTCTCGCTGGCCTTCAGCTTGGGGATGTATGCGTTCATCTGTTCCAGAATGTCCCGGCGGGCGTTGGTGATGTAGGCCACCAGGGAGTCCTCTCCGATGGGCTCGTCCTGGATCACCAGATTGGAATACTCCGCCACCATGCTGTAGGCGTACAGGGCGTCCACGGCAATGGCGTCCACATATCCAAACCGCAGAGCCATGATGCAGTCGCCGATGCTATCGTAAAGATAAAGGTGGGGGATGCGGACCTGCTCGGACAGATAGTAGTCCGAACTCCAGGCCAGCGGCGTGCCGATCCGCCACGACTGCCAGTCGCTGATGTCGAGTTCCGTATCGGCTCCTCTACCGTCGCAGCCGATGAGCACGCTGGCCGCTGCCAGCAGACAGAGCAGCCAGCATATGACCCGTTTCCTTCTGCGCATACTTCCTCCGTTTCCATCCGCCCGGACCCCGGACGTCCGCTTCTCGTGTGCCGGGGAGCGCCGGCAGCCGCCTGTGCGCCCGCTGATATCATCTTACCGATAGAAACGGCCAAAACAGCGAACCTTACACAATTGTAAAGTTCCCTGAAGGCGTGGCGGAAACGCGTTCCGCCCGGCCCGGCCGGAGGACAGAGAGCTCCCCTCGCCGGTATGGGAAGGGGAGCGCGGCGTGTGCCGGGAACAAAAACCCCCCTGGAATCTTGCGGTTCCAGGGGGACGGATGCCTTGTGCTCACGAAAGAGACGGGGGCCGTATGGCAGGGCGGCGCGTTTGCGCCGCACAAGGTTTCGCCGCAGGCAAACCTTGGCGGAGGCGGAATTCACTTCCAACGAGCATTTCAAATTTCCACGGATACCATAAAAAAGGCCACACCCATCAGGTGTGGCCTTTTTTATGGTGGAGACTACTGGACTCGAACCAGTGACCTCCTGCGTGTGAAGATGCGTCGGGATGTCAAAGCCCTGCTATTGGGTGCTTTCCGACACTTTTGGCCCCGATTTCTGTTGGTACAAATCACTGCCTTGTCCACTGTGTCCACCCGTTGATTTTCTGATATTGGTCAGTGTATTGGTCAAAGCCCCGGCTCCGCCGAATCAGACGGAGCCGGGGCTTTTTCTCGATGGCAAATCTTGTTGCCGTGATAGTAGCTTGGACCGCAACGATTGTCAAGTACCTCTTTCCGGCTCGGGCAACTTGCTCTGTACCACCCCCACTCCATCAGATGGTGGGGAAGTATATGAACAAGACAAATGATAACAAGGAAAAACTCTTTTGGAAAGTGCGCAGAAAGTGCTTAAGTGCCATTATCATTTTCAGCCATTCTCATTCCCCTCGACAGCCAAAAGGATGAGCCCTTGCGAACTACCAAGTCCATTGTTTTCATACGATGTTCTGCTCAAGTGGTTTTCTGTTTGTAGAGTCTGCATCAGACTCTCGCCATGGCCTCCTGGAAGTCCTTCTGATCTGTAAAGACCTCCTGCTTGTAGGGGTTCTTTTTCTGCTCCTTTGCCCGCTTGATGATGACAGCCAGGATGACCACATTCACCACCAGCGCCACGATGGCAACTACACCCTGGGCGGTGGGGTCCGCCGCGGTGGGCCGGATGGCAGGATCCATGAAGCCGTCGGCATAGATAGTGGGGATGGTGGTAAAGATGCTCTTGTCCTGGAACAGGGGGAACACCTGGGCGAACATGCACCACAGGGCCAGGGTGTTGGCCCGGTTCTGGATCCATCCGCCCTTGTTCCAGAAGTGGTTGGCAAAGGTGGGAGCCAACAGCAGGGCCAGGCCGCAGTACCAGGAATGGGTGGGCAGGCAGTTGTAGGTGTACTCAAAGTTCCAAAGGTCATAGGCCAGGATGTAGCACCAGGTCATGTCGGGCCACAGCATGTCCTTCTGGTCCTTGGAGGTGTAGATGCCCCACCAGGCGGTCATGCAGAAGATGTTGATGATGCCGGCGATGCCGTTGACCCAGTTCCACCAGCCGCCGTACAGCCACACGTTCTCGGAGGAGAGCCACCAGCGGTCCCCGAACTCCGCCATGGCCATGGCGCCCCGGATGCCGGACTCGAAATCGCTGGCCACGGCGATGAGGATGTTGATGGCGACGATCGCAAAGGGAAATGTAATTAGCAAATAAACCTGGATAATATGTAACTTTTCAAATTGCAGTGATTTTATTCATCTGCATTGCTTTCGGCTTCAAAACCGTGAAACAATCAGCTCCACCGCATGGTGGATGGGTATCACACTTGTGTCAATATTCAAGTCGTGATTTTGCGGGTCCCCCCACAACTGACCGGTATAACCTTCATAGTATTTGCGCCTCTGCTTATCCATTTTTGCGACTAAGCGCTTTGCATTGGACAGGTTTAGCCCCTCCTGCTCCATTTTCCGGCGAATTCGCTGTTCCTCTGGCGCGGAGACAAAGACTTTCAGCAGTTGGGCATCCGTATCCCGAAGGACAAAGTCGGCACACCGGCCTACAAAAATGCAGTCTTCCTCTTTGGCAATGCGCTTGATCTCATGGCTTTGCAGGGCAAACAGGACCTCAGAAGTAGGTAGCCCCCGAATCACATGGTAATTTCCCTCATAAACGCCCTGATACAGGAACGGATTAGTGGCCCTTTCGTCGGAACTTTCCATGAGATTAGCGGAAAGCTCCCCATATTTGCAGGCCAGGTGGAGAAGTTCCCGTTCATAGACCTTAATCCCCAGCCGCTCCGCTGTCCGGACCGCAATTTCATGTCCGCCGCTGCCAAATTGCCTGCCGATACAGATGACCCTGTGTCCCATAAACATCACCGTTTTAAATAAATTTCTCCGCGAGATTTCTCGTTGATATAGCGCAAGTAACCGCCGAGTCGGAAAGAATAAACCGTTATTTCCCAGACACCATAGGCTCCTTTACCTGTTTGACTGGAGGACGCCAGTGGAGGCTGGTCTTGTTGAAGATGGGCTCGCAGACGCACAGCACTGGGGGCATGATAAACATGCTGATGACAGCTGAGATCAGGGCGCCGCGGGCCAGCATCATGCAGATGGAACTGATGATCTCAATCTCGGAGATCGTCCCTACACCCAGGGTGGCGCAGAACAGCACCAGAGAACTGGTGATGATGGAGGCGTCCGAGGAGGTGGCCGCGATGCGGATAGAATCCTCCCGGCTCTTTCCAGCCCGCAGCTCCTCCCGGAAGCGGGTAGCCATCAGAATCGCGTAATCCACCGTGGCGCCCAGCTGGACGCAGCCGATGATGGTGGGGGACACGAAGGGGATGACCGTGCCGGTAAAGTAAGGAATGCCCTGGTTAATGAAAATGGCCAGTTCAATGGTCGCTACCAGCACGAGGGGCATGGAGAGGGACCGGAACACCACCATGATGATCAAGAAGATGGCGGCAAGAGAGATGTAATTGGTCACCTTGAAATCCACAGCGGAGGTATCGATCAGATCGTCGGTCAGTACCGCCTCACCGGTGATGAGCGCTTCGGGGTCATAGCTCTTTATGATGCGCTCCAGTTCTTCCAACTGGACGGATACCTGGTCAGAGGCAGCTGGATATTCGGAGTTGACCATCATCATCTGCCAGCCGCCTTGTTTCAGCATATCACGCAGGGCCTCAGGGATGAAAAAATCGGGAATGCCGCTACCCAGCATGGCGTGATAAGAGAGGACAGAGGTAATGCCTTCCACATCCTTTACGGAGGTCTCCAGTTGATTCATCTCCGTGGAGGGGAGATCGTCCCGCAGCAGCACAAAGTGGGAAGCCGCCATGTCGTAGTCATTTTTCAGTTTGTTGTTGGCGACGATGGAGTCCATGTCCTGGGGCAGCGCCTCATCCAGCTTGTAGTAGACGGCGGTGTGGCTCTGGGCGTATACCGCTGGCAGGAACAGCAGCAGAAAGACGGCCACAAACACCCGCCGGTGGCGGATGATAAAGCGATTCATCTTTTCAAAATTGGGGATCAGCGTCCGGTGCTTGTGCTTTTCGATTTTTTCGTCAAAAATCAGCAGCAGTGCGGGCAGCACCAGTACCACTGTGGCCACGCCCAGCACCACGCCCTTGGCCATGACCAGGCCGATGTCCCGGCCCAGGGTCAGCTGCATGAAGCACAGCGCCAGGAAACCGGCGATAGTGGTCAGGCTGGAGCCGGACAAGGAAGTAAAGGCAGCCACAATGGCCTCCGCCATGGCGTCCCGGGGATCCTCATGAAGCAGCCGTTCCTCCCGGTAGCGGTGGTAAAGGAAGATGGAGTAGTCCATGGTGACGCCCAACTGTAAAACCGCCGCGATGGCCTGCGTGATGTAGGAGATCTCCCCCAGGAAGATGTTGGTACCGAAGTTGTAGACGATGGCCATGCCGATGCTGAGCAGGAACACAAAGGGCAGTACCATGGATTCCATGGTCAGAGACATGGCGACGAGGGACAGCAGTACGGCCAGGCCCACGTAGATAGGCAGCTCCTGATCCACCAGATCCTTGGTGTCTTTGATGACCACGGAGAAACCGGCCAGGAAGCATTTTTCATTGCACAGCGACCGCACGTCATCAATCGCCTGCATGGTCTCCTCCGCCGCACCGGACTTCTCATACTGGATGATCATCATGGTGGAATCACCGGCGAAGAACATATCCCGCAGGGCAGCGGGGATGAAATCCGTGGGAATCTGGATGCCAACGGCGTTGCTGAGCCAGATGGCGCTGGAGACGCCGGGAACCTCCTTGATCTCGTTGATGAGGTCGTTGGTATAGGCGGCGGGCATGCCCTCCACGATGAGCATACTGGTGGCCGCCATGTGGAAGGGTTCTTCCAGGAGCCGTTCGCCCCGGACGGAATCCAGATCCTCCGGCAGATAGGACAGAATATCATAATTGACCCGGGTACCGATATAGCCCAGCGCAGAGGGAATCAACAGCAAGACAGCAATCAATGCCACTAGCTTTGGCTTACGGGTCAGAGCGTGGGCAATTTTTTTTATCATGGAACACACCTCTTAACTGTTTACCGGAAGATACCGGCCAAAGCGTTCCAGAAATCTCGGAACATCTGTCCTACCCGCCCCCAAAAAGTGGAGGGCGCCGCTTGGATTTGATCAGCGCTCTCGGCAGGAGCGTCAGATTTCTTAATTTCTTGGGTGCGGATCAGGACCTGAATACTGGTAGGGGCAGCGTTCTCATCCGAGGTCAGGGACACTGCCTGGGCGGTAGCGTCCATCAGCAGCAAATTGTTGATATCGCCTGTATACTCGTTCCAGGTATCCTCAATGATCCCGTTGATGGCGTCCTTGGCCGTCTTCACATCGCCAACGGCGTCTGTACTGCGTGCAGTTTTCCGCAGGGTTGCCGCCAGGTTTTCCAGACTCTTTTTCGTTCCCTCATCCAGCTGGGTGCCGGAGGTCTTGGCCAGGGAGCGGAAGGAGGTCAGGAAACCGTGGGTGTCGTCGATGGTGGTCACCATGTCGGTAACGAGGGTTTTCGTATCCTGCAGAGTGCCGCGGAGGCCGGGGACCTGGTCGTTGATGGTGTCATCCAGTTCTTTGATGTCACTGAGAAGAGTGTCCACCCGGTCCAGGATATCCCGGCCCACATCGGCGGCGTCATTCAGATGGCCTAGGGCGGTGTCGGTCTTGCCCACCAGGCTGCTGAGATCGCCGGTGAGACCGCCGCTTCCCATGTCGGTCAGCAGATCGCTGAGATTTTCCAGCAGGCCGATGACTCTTGAGAGGTCGTGGTCTCCATTGAGCTCGGAGAGCATTTTGCCGGTTTTGGCATAAGCAGCTTCGTTGGCCAGAATTTTGCCGATGTTTTCCGGGGTTTTCTGATCGGCAGGCAGGGCGTTAATATCGCTGAGCATCAGCATGGCGGTAAAGAAATCCGCCTTGGTCATGGGCTGGTCAGTGCCGCCGCAGACGGCGATATAGACCTGCTCCATCACAATTAGCTGCGGCTTGGCGGCGGCATACTGGGCCGCCTGCTCATTGGTCAGTTGCCCTTGCACTACCAGATATGCCAATGCCTGCTCGTCGGTCAACGCTGGATTGGAAGCCTTGACGGAAGCAATACCTGTATCAACGGCCTGTACCTGCTGAAGCAGGCCAACGGCATCTGCGGCTGACGATGCCTTTCCGCTGGCAATCAGGGCGGCAATTTGGTATTGCTGGTATCCGATGGTTTCCGTAGGCTGCCCTTCGCTGTCCCTCGCCACACCGGCCCAAACGGTTTCCAATCCCTGTACTTGCGTCAGCACGGCATCCAACTGCTGCCCCTGGACTTTAATCTTTTCCTGTACATTGCTGGGCAGTTCGGAAATCAGTCCACCGTTGATGCGGATGTCCAGAAGCTGAAGTGTTTCTTTCAGCTCCTGCAAACTGGTTTGCAGCTTTTTCAGATCGGCACCCAACTGGTTCAGGTGACTCTGCATATCACCGCTGCCGGAGCGGATGTTTTTGATGTCCCGCTGCAGATCCTTCAGGCAGTCATCCACATCGTCCAGGTTTTCCCGGAGGCTGACGGCGGTGTCCGTGACCTCGGACAGGGAGTCCGTGACCTCGGTGATGGAGTCATCGGCATCGTCCAGATGGCCTGGAATGGTATTCAGAGAGTTATTAAGTGATTCCAGATCATTCAGAACCTTATCTCCGTCGGCGTAAATCTGGTCTTTGCCGTTGGAAATGGTGTCCCGGGCATGATTCAGCTGATCCAGGCCGTCGGCGGTGTCCCGCAGGCTGCTGCCCAGGTCTGCAAAGGAATTCAGCAAAGTATCCAGACTGCCGGAGAGCTTGTTGTAGTCCTCCTCTAAGTCATCTTTCCGCTGACTCAGCTTGGCGATTTCCTCCAGCTGGCCCAGGGTGGCGGGGACCATCAGAATGGTCAAGCCATCAAAGGAAAAATCCTCACAGCCCACCCGGATGACGAAGTGCTGCTCTTCTCCCGGCAGGGCAATAAACAGCACAGCCCGCAGATTGCCAATCAGCTGCACCTGGGCGCCGGGGGCCTCCAGGGACAGGATGTTGTCCTGGTTGAACACGGCCATGGCTTCCAGTGTGTAGTTGTTTCGAGCATACTCACTGGCAGCCTCGTTGGGGATGGCGTCCAGGGTGATCTCCACCACGCCGGTCTTGCCGGCCAGGTCCTCGGCCCGGGCGGCAACGCCGTTGAGGGTGTAGGAGACCGACAGCGTCCAGGGCAAGGCCTCAAAGGGTGCCGCCGTCTTGCCTTCGAAATAGAAATGGGACGGAGCATCTTTCCCACTGAACGAAAAGGTGGTGGCATTGCCGGCCACCGCAGGTGTCGTGCCATCGGTTAGATTTACTACTTCGTCGTAAGTACCGTAGTCCGTCAGGGATGTGGCGCCGTTGAGGGTATAGCTTTTCACCACGCTGCCGTCCAGCAGATTTCCATAGTAATCCAGCGTGGCATAGTAAGCTTCGTCATAAGTTGGCGTCACGCCGTCGCCAATCGGCTCCGCGGCGGCAGCCGGAACAATGCAGGCTGCCGCCAGCAGAATGGCCAGTGCCGACGACAGCAGACGCTTTCCCATCAGATGTGTATGTTGGCGCATACGAATTCCTCCATTTAATCGACTGATGTTGCTTAACGTATTTTTGTTGACTTATCAAATCGAGTTGATTATAATGAAAGCAAGAAGCTTGGGGCAATAGGCAAATCCGGGCAAATGCCTAAATTTTCCCGAAGGAAAGGACTCTGTCATGCTGAAGAATCCCGAGGATCGCCGTGCCAGACGCACCCGCAGACTGTTGAAGGAAAGTCTGCTGGAGTTGATGGAGCAAAAACATTTTTCAGAGATTTCCGTCCGGGATGTGACGGACAACGCCGATATGAACCGCACCACGTTTTACCTCCATTACACGGATACTACCCAACTGCTGCAAAGTATGGAGGAAGACCTGCTGGCAGAGGCCCAGGTGCTGGTAGACGCCCATATCCAGGAAACGGTGGCGGACGGCACCCTGCGCCCCGTGTTCGAGCCAATCCTGGACTTTGTGGTGGAGCATCGGGAGGTTTGCACCATCCTGTTTGAAAACAACGAGGTCAGCCAGTTTGCCGAGCATTTGCAGCAGCTGATTCACCGTAACGGCACGGAGGTCATTCGGGCCTGGTTCCAGCCTATGGATGACCAGCAGCTGTCCTATTTACTGAGATTCATCACCTATGGTCTCATTGGCCTGATTCGTGAGTGGTTCCAAAAGAACATGGACCTTCCCAAGGAAGAACTGCTTGTCACCGCGGAGTTTCTGGTGGATGGCGCGACTTCCCGGCTCTTGAAAGACGCATGAATCAGAGTGCTGGCATTGTTCTCACTGCATTTCCAAGTCATATGTTGATATAGCGGAAATCAAATGAGGGAGGCGTGAACCGTGGCCGGTTTTGCAAAAAAAGCGATTCGGGATTCGTTTATTAAGCTGTTGAATGAGAGGCCTCTAAGCCAAATCACTGTCCGGGATATCGTGGATGCCTGTGGTGTTAACCGTAACACCTTTTATTATTATTTTCAGGATATTCCCCAATTGGTAGAAACGATTATTAACGAGGATGCGGATCGGGTGATTCAGGAACATCCCTCTATTGAGTCCGTCGAGGACTGTCTCAATGCCGCCATAAGGTTTGCATTGGAAAACCGGAAAGCGGTGCTGCACATTTATCACTCCATCAACCGGGATATCTATGAACAGTACCAATGGCGGGTATGTGAGCACGCAGTTACGACTTATGTAGATGGAATTCTGGCCGGACGGACCGTGGCGGAGCCGGACCGAAATCTGATGATTGATTATTTGAAATGTATGTGTTTTGGCTTTGTCGTCGGCTGGCTGGAAACAGGGATGCAGGAAGGTATTCAATCGAGGTTCCATCGGATTTGCGAATTGAAGCGCGGCGATTTGGACGCGATGATTACCCGATGTGAAAAGAAATAAAACTTTGGCTTTTCTTAAGAACATAGAATCAGACAAAAGCAGCCCCTGTGCCTAAAAAACAGGCACAGGGGCTGCTTTTGTCCATATGATGTGCGGGTGTTTCTAAGTACAATTGAAGCAGGCTTGGTCGGGCATTGCTGCGCAAACACATCCGTAATGCTGCTGGTCTTATAGTTACCTCTTATCGGCTACACATAGAACAGTGAAAGCCCATAGTCGAGTCCATTCAGATGTTACTACATTTCCCCAGCGTCATGAAGGAACAAGCAAAGTTCAGTGAGTTTCTGATTCTTCTATTTCCGCTGTTTAGCGAAACATTTTATCTTTTAGAGGTCTCCTATGGATAAGAAACAATGGAAAACAGTAGCAATCAGTGCCGCTACACTTTTGCTTTTATTCCTGCTGGTAATTTGGGTGTTTCGGGATCATTATCAGGAGATTTTGCGGAATATCCAGGCCGTCAGCATCAGAGAACTGTTGCTCCTGCTGGGCATGGGTCTTGCTTATCAAATGCTTGAATCAGCAGTCTGCTTTGCGATGATTCACCGTCGACTCCCAACATTTTCATATCGGCAAGCGGTAGAGGTGACCTTCCTTGGCGTTTTCGGAAACGTATCTACGCTTTCCGTCGGCTCTGTTCCCATGCAAAGCTATTACCTGCATCACTGCGGTATGATGACAGGCTGTGGCATTGGTACCATGATGCTGGAGTACATATTTCATAAGAGTTCTGTTTTAATCTACACCACCGTTATGCTGTTATTTCAGGGCCGCTGGCTCAGCGAAACTGGCCGCGGCTTTTCCCGCTACATACCGTTGGGATATGGAATCTGCGCTCTGATTATAGCGGCACTGGTTCTGCTGTGCGCCTGGGAAAAGGTGCAGTGGTTTGCATCCTGGGTGATTGATCATTTGCCGAATACGGAAAAATGGGAAGGCCGCAAGCGTCTGTGGAAAGACAATCTATCTTCGCTTCATACGGAATCCCCCAAATTGCTTCATGACCACTGGTGCCTTCTCAAAGTGCTGTTATTCAATGGTCTAAAGCTATTTTGCCTTTACACCATACCGTTTCTCTGTATGGAGATATTGGGAATATCTGGTCCCTCCTTCTGGCACGTACAGCTGCTGACCGCACTGATGCATCTGATCTCCAACGCCCTGCCCAATGTGGCGGGCGTGGGGCCAGTGGAGTTTGCCTTCGTGCTGATATTTTCCCACTATATGGAATATGCCCAGGCATCCTCCGCTCTGATTCTATTCCGCGTCGCAACATTCTTTTTCCCATTTATCCTCAGCATCCTCGTATTCCTGCGCGCACAAAGGCGTGTACTGAACGATTCTCAGAAAACCTGATCCATCGCAATAGAAAGTGAGAACTCTCTGTCAGAGAAAAAATACAACAGGAGATGTGAGCTATGAGAAAATTCTTGACTTCCGAATCGGTCACTGAAGGCCATCCTGACAAAATCTGTGATTTTGTTGCGGACAGTATTCTCGATGCGTTGCTGAACGAAGATCCCAAATCCCGGAGTACAGTAGAGGTCACAGCGGAACCGGGAGCCATGCACATCATGGGCGAGATCACCAGCAAGGCATCCCCAAATTTTGAGAAGATTGCCCGCCGCTGTATTGCAAAAATCGGCTATACAAGGCCCGAATATGGGTTTGACGCAAAAAGTGTCAATATTACTTGCTCCATCCATGAGCAGTCTCCTGACATCGCAATGGGTGTGGATGCGGCCGCCGACGGCTCCAAGGATGTGGGTGCCGGCGATCAGGGTATGATGTTCGGCTACGCCTGCGATGAGACCACCGAATTGATGCCGCTGTCTATCACCTTGGCCCACGCCCTGACCTGCCGCTTGACGGAAGTCCGAAAGTCTGGCCTATTGCCCTACCTGCGTCCGGATGGAAAGGCACAGGTCACAGTGGAGTATGTGGATGGTGCGCCAATACGGGTAGACACTGTGGTAGTCTCCGCTCAACACGATCCGGATATTGATATGAAGGTGCTACGCAAGGATATTTTGGAGCGGGTTGTGTTCCCCGTCATTGATGCCAAGCTACTGGACGAAAACACGAAATACTATATCAATCCCACGGGGCGCTTTGTGCTGGGAGGACCCGCCGCGGACACCGGTCTGACCGGAAGAAAGATCATCTGCGATACTTATGGCGGCATCGGCCATCACGGCGGCGGAGCGTTCTCCGGCAAAGATGCCACGAAGGTTGACCGGAGCGCCGCATATATGGCCCGCCACGTCGCGAAAACCGCGGTGGCGGCGGGTGCTGCCAAGCAGTTGGAACTGCAGCTGGGCTATGCCATCGGTGTCTCTGAGCCAGTGTCCGTCTCTGTGGAAACCTTTGGGACAGGCCGGCTGCCGGATGATGTACTGTGCGACTGGGTCCGCAATTGCTTTGACCTGCGCCCCGGAGCCATCATCCAATATTTAAAACTGGACAGTCCCATTTTTGCTGAGACCACAAATTATGGCCATTTCGGGAGAAACGGATTCCCCTGGGAGCAGGTAAATGAAACCGCGATGGATGCACTGAAAATGCGGCTTGTTTAAAAGCCGCATTTTTCATACTGGGTGGAGACGTGACGTTGTGAAAGAATTTGCTGTATCTCGAACCTGTGCGGAGAATTAGAGGAGGCTGTTCTATGGAAAATACGAGAATGATGAAAGTGAACGTGGATGGCGTTGAATATATTTATCCAAAAGGAACTCTGTATCAGGCGATAGCTGCTGATTTTCAGGAAGGATATGCGCATGATATTTTGCTTGTCAATCGAAACGGGAAACTCTGTGAACTGCACAAGGCTTTGGATAGGGATTGCACGCTGAAAATGATTACGGCAGAAGAAAAGCCGGGGATGCAGACTTATGAACGCAGTGTGGTTTTTCTGATGCTGAAAGCCTTCTATGATGTGGTTCGCAAGGAGAATGTTGAGCGCGTTTCCGTCGAGTATTCCATCAGCCATGCCTTGTTTATCCGGGCAAAGGGGGCCTTCACACTGGGACAGGAGCTGCTGAACCAGGTTGAAGGCCGCATGAGGGCGATTTCCGAACAGGCAGTACCTATTCGGAAAGAATCCATCAATACCGATGATGCTGTAGAACTGTTTCGCAAAACACAAATGTACGACAAGGCGCAGCTGCTCAGCTTTCGGATCAATTCCCATGTCAATATTTATTTTCTGGATGAGTTTTCAGATTATTTTTACGGCTACATGGTTCCTGATACGGGGTATTTGAAATGCTTTGGCCTGCAGCTGTTTGAGAGCGGATTTGTTCTGCGTCTGCCAGATCAAAAGAATCCCAGTCAGCTGGGAGCGTTCCATCCCTCCATGAAGGTATTCCGGGAACTTTACGACGCCACCCTCAGATCTGAGGCGCTGCATATCTCTAATGTTGCGGAGATGAACGGAGTCATTTCACAGGGAAATGCTACACACATGATCCTTGCGCACGAGGCAATGATGGAAAAGAAAATCGGAGATATTGCAGGTGAAATTGCAGCCCGGAAGGATGTTCGCTTCGTTATGATTGCCGGCCCTTCGTCCTCAGGAAAGACGACATTTTCCCATCGCCTGTCCACCCAGCTTTTGGCGTGCGGCCTGCACCCACACGCCATCGCAACGGACAATTATTTTAAAAACCGCTCCGAGACGCCCTTGGATCAAAACGGTCAGTATGATTTTGAGAGTTTGGGCGCCATGGATGTTGAGCAGTTCAATGCGGATATGACACGGCTCCTAAGGGGTGAGACGGTGGAAATCCCACAGTTCAACTTCAAAAAGGGCGTCCGTGAATACAACGGCGACTATCTGACCCTGGGAGCGCAGGATGTTCTTGTCATCGAGGGCATCCACTGCCTGAACGATCAGCTTTCCTATTCTCTGCCGAAAGAGAGCAAATACAAAATCTACATCAGCTGCCTGACTACGCTGAATGTCGATGACCACAACTACATCCCCACAACAGACGCACGACTTTTGCGAAGGATCGAACGGGATGCAAGGACCCGGGGTTACAGCGCCAGGGCTACCATTCAGATGTGGCCGTCTGTAAGAAGAGGAGAAGAAAACAATATTTTCCCGTTTCAAGACAGTGCGGACATGATTTTCAACTCGGCACTGATTTATGAAATCGCCCTTTTGAAACCCCATGTGGAACCGCTGCTTTTTGGCGTTCCAAAAGATTGTGAGGAATACATCGAGGCAAAGCGCTTGCTGAAATTCTTAAACTATTTTTTACCCATTCCAGCAGACGACGTGCCCAAAACCTCCCTGATGCGAGAATTCATTGGCGGAGGCTGTTACAAAGTATAAATCAGTATTGGTGGAAACAGCCATTCAGGACCCCACAACTCTGGCAATTTATCGATCCTTGTTTGCTCAAATAGTTTTGTCCTTTGGGGCAGGCAATTATTTGGGCTCTGATTCGTAAAAAGGAAGTCTTAGGAGGACAATATGAGTATTAAAATTGTGACGGATTCAACCTGCGATTTGCCCCGGGAACTCATTCATGCACATCATATTTCGGTGATCCCCCTGCACATAAACAAAGGAGAAGACTCCTTTTTGGATGGCCTCGAAATCACGCCGGAGGATATCTTTTCTTATGTGGAAAAAGGAGGAGATATCTGCACAACAGCTGCGTCAAATCCTATGGAGCTGTCAGAATATTTCGAGGAACTCAGCCTGCAATATGAAGCGGTTATCATGATTACAATTGGCTCCAGTTTTTCAAGCTGCTATCAAAATGCAGTGATTGCTGCCAGTGAATTTTCCAATGTGTACATAGTGGATTCAAAGAATCTATCCAGTGGTCAGGGGATTATTGTGATGGAAGCGGCCAAAATGGCAGAACAGGGCGTCTCACCCGAAAAGATATGTATGCGCTTGGAGAATGCCGCAAGCCGTGTCAATGCCAGCTTTATTCTTGACCGGTTGGACTATATGCGAAAGGGCGGCCGTTGTTCTTCCGTTGCGGCACTGGGGGCAAATTTGATGCACCTGAAACCGTGCATCGAAGTCAGCGGTGGAATCATGCGCGTAGGAAAAAAGTATCGGGGTTCTCTGGAAAAAGTCATGTATCAATATACCAAAGACCGCATTTCGGTACCCGGAAATATTTCTGATGGACGTGCCTATATTGTATATCCATCTGCTAAGCGGGAAGCTGTGGACGCTGCGAGGCAGGTCCTGACCGAAGATAAAAGATTCACTGATATTCAAGAGACCTTCGCGGGCTGCACAGTAGCATGCCATTGCGGACCCAACACGATTGGTGTGATGTTTCTTGAGGATTAGAAAACAAATAATGGAAAAGCGAGCAGCTGTTGTGATAGGAGCAGAACATGGATTTTCATGGATTTTATACTGATAAAATTTTTAATGCCTATCAATATCTCGGCGCTCATATAACAGATTCTGGCGTTGTATTCCGCACATTTGCTCCGGGGGCACAAAAGGTTTCGCTGATTGGAGAATGCAGCCAATGGCGGGAATACGAAATGAATCGGGTCTATGACGGAAGCTTCTGGGAGTGTTATGTGGACGGTGCCAGCGCAGGAAGCATGTACAAATATCGGATCTATGAAAAAAGTGGTAGCTGCGTGGACCACTGTGATCCATATGGTTTTGGAATGGAGTTGAGGCCCAATTCCGCATCCATCGTTCGGGATTTGAACTCCTACCAGTTCCATGACTCAGCCTGGATGCTTTCCCGCTCTGACTGCAAAAACAGGCCACTTAATATCTATGAACTCCATTTCGGATCATTCCGAAAGCCATCGGAGAGCGCGGATGATTGGTATACTTATGAGGAAATGGCGGATATTTTGATTCCGTATCTCAAGCAAAACGGATATAACTATCTGGAAATTATGCCGCTGAACGAGCATCCCTGCGATGAATCCTGGGGCTATCAAAGCACGGGCTTTTTCAGCCCGACCTCCCGTTATGGAACAGCAGATCAGCTAAAGGCCTTTGTAGACGCCTGCCATCAGAATGGCATAGGTGTCATCATGGATTTTGTTCCGGTACATTTTGCGGTAGACGGCTATGCTTTAGCTCAATTTGACGGCACAGCTTTGTATGAGTACCCCCATGCGGCAGTGGGTGTCAGTGAATGGGGAAGCCTAAACTTCATGCACTCTCGTGGTGAGGTTCGCAGCTTTCTGCAATCTGCCGCGAATTACTGGCTGGCGGAATTTCATGTAGATGGCTTGCGCATGGATGCAATCAGCCGCATGATCTATTGGCAGGGAGACCCTGGACGGGGTGTCAATCTGGACGCAGTAAAATTCCTGCAATATATGAATCGGGGGTTGAAGGCACTGCATCCAACCGCAATTCTGATAGCGGAGGACTCCACATCCTATCCCGATGTTACAAAGTCTGTATCTGAAAACGGCCTGGGGTTCGACTATAAGTGGGACATGGGCTGGATGAACGACACCTTGGATTACTGCCGCACGGCTCCCGCATATCGCGGCATGAACTATCATAAGCTGACCTTTTCCATGATGTATTACTATCATGACCAGTTTCTTCTTCCGCTGTCCCATGACGAAGTCGTTCACGGAAAGGCTACAATCCTGCAAAAAATGAACGGTCACTATGAGAAGAAATTCCCTCAAGCCAGAATCCTCTATATGTATATGTATGCCCATCCGGGAAAGAAGCTGAATTTTATGGGGAATGAGATTGGGCAACTGCGAGAGTGGGATGAAAAGCGGCAGCAGGACTGGAACTTGTTGGATTTTCCTGTACATCGGGAGTTCCATCGCTTCATGATGGACTTGAACCATATTTATCTGCAACATCTTGCTCTGTCTGAAAAAGATTACGATCCCGATGGCTTTCGGTGGCTGGACTGCCATCAGGAGGAGCGGTGTATCTACGCCTTTGAACGCATAGGAAGCAGTGAACGAATCATCGCTGTCTTTAATTTTTCCAACTGTGAACAGATATACCAATTAAAGGTACGGAATTCGCAAACTGTCCAGGTGCTGCTGAGCAGTAATTGGGTAATTTACGGCGGCGATGAAACAAGTTGCGGCGCAAATTTGACGCCCAAAAACAACATACTGGAATTGACGATGAAACCCTATACGGCGCTTTATATGGTGGCGTGCAGTACAAATAAAAACTGAGTACAAAATACAGACAAAAGCAGTCCCTTTGCCTAAAAAACAGGCATGGGGGCTGCTTTTGCCCATATCATGTGCAGGAGTTTCCGGCTACAATACAAGCACAAACAAAAAACAAGGAGGCGCACAATATGTATTATGCAAGCGGCACTTATGAAGCATTTGCACGTCCTTTGAAGCCGGAGGGCGTTGACCAGAAGTCGGCCTATATTATCGGCACCGGGCTGGCGGCCCTGACCGCAGCCTGCTATCTGGTGCGGGATGGTCAGATGAAAGGTGAGCACATCCATCTCTTTGAGAAAGACCCCATCCCCGGTGGAGCCTGCGACGGCTGGGAGTATCCCGGTGTGGGATATGTCATGCGCGGTGGCCGCGAGATGGACAACCATTTTGAGGTCATGTGGGATCTGTTCCACTCCATTCCTTCCATTGAGACGGAGGGCGTCAGTGTTCTGGACGAATACTACTGGCTGAACAAAAAGGACCCCAACTACTCCCTCTGCCGTGCCACTGTCAATCGGGGCGAGGATGCCCACACCGACGGGAAGTTTGCCCTGTCCGACAAGGCGGCCATGGAGATCATGAAGCTGTTCTTCACCCCCGACGAGCAGCTTTATGACAAGCGCATCACGGATTTCTTTGACGACGAGGTACTGAACTCCAACTTCTGGCTCTACTGGCGCACTATGTTCGCCTTCGAGAACTGGCACAGCGCCCTGGAGATGAAACTCTACATCAAACGCTTCGTCCACCATGTGGGCGGTCTGCCGGATTTCAAGGCTCTGCGATTCACGAAGTACAACCAGTATGAGTCCATGATCCTCCCCATGATCAAGTATCTGGAATTCCACAATGTCCAGTTCCACTACAACACCAAGGTCGTCAATGTGGAATTCGACATCCAAACCGACAGGAAGCTCGCCAAACGCGTCGAGCTGCTTGTGGACAACAGGACCGAATACGTGGACCTGACCGAGAATGATCTGGTGTTCATCACCAACGGCGGCTGCGTGGAAAACTCCACCATTGGTTCCCAGAATGCTCCTGCTGCCTTCAACACTGAGATTAAGCCGGGCGGCGGCTGGGATATGTGGCGTAAGATCGCCGCCCAGGACCCCTCCTTCGGCCATCCCGATAAGTTCTGCTATGATCCCGAGCAGTCCAACTGGATGAGTGCCACTGTCACTACTCTGGACCAGAAGATCATTCCCTATATCAAGAACATCTGTAAGCGCGATCCATTCAGCGGCGGCGTTGTCACCGGCGGCATCGTCACGGTGAAGGACTCCAGCTGGCTTCTCAGCTGGACTATCAACCGCCAGCCCCAGTTCCGCAGCCAGCCCAAGGACCAGTGCCTGGTCTGGGTCTACGGGCTGTTTTCCGATAAGCCGGGCGACTATGTGAAAAAGCCCATGCGGGAGTGCACCGGCAAAGAGATCTGCATGGAGTGGCTGTACCACATCGGCGTGCCGGAGGATCAGATCGAAGAGCTGGCCTCGAACAGCGCCAACACCGTCCCCGTCATGATGCCGTATATCGACGCGTTCTTCATGCCGCGCGCCTATGGCGACCGCCCGAAGGTCGTGCCCGACGGTGCTGTGAACTTCGCTTTCCTCGGCCAGTTCGCCGAGACCCCGCGCGACACCATCTTCACGACCGAATATTCCATGCGCACCGGCATGGAGGCTGTCTATACACTCCTGAACGTCGACCGCGGCGTCCCGGAGGTCTGGGGCAGCGTATATGATGTGCGCGACCTGCTGAACGCGACTGTCCAGCTCCGCGACGGCAAAAAGCCCACCGACATGAAGCTCTCCCTCGTCCAGAAGGTAGCCCTCGAAAAAGCCCTCAGCAAGATCAAGGGCACCGACATTGAGAAGCTGCTGAAGGAATACAACATCATCTGATTTCCGGTTTTTGATCTTATCAAACAGGCCGCGTCAGTTCGACGCGGCCTGTTTGACTTCTTCCTCCCGGCGGCGGAAGATTTTTGGGAAGCTGGTAAAAATGACGATTGCTGTCACGATTCCTGCGACTAGATCGGCGATGCCCTCCGACAGGTATACGCCCTTGAAGCCGAGGAAATGCGTCAGCACAAAGCAGAGCGGAATCAGAATGACGACCTTCCGGTTCACCGCCAGCAGCAGCGCCTCCTTGGCCTGCCCAAGCCCGACGTTGACGTTTTGCAGCGTCATCTGCACGAAAAACATGATGGAACCCATCAGGAACATCGGCGTATAGCGCTTGACGATCTGCGTGACGGCCTCGCTTGCGGAAAACAGCCTTGCGTATACTACCGGGAACGCCATTGAGACGGACCAGATGCAGACCGCATAGATAAACGCGATGATCGTCACATATTTGATCCCCTGTTTCAGGCGTGCGGAGTCTGCCTTTCCGTAATTATAGCTCACGAACGGCTGCATACCGTTTCCAAGTCCGTTCAGGGGCAGGGAAATAAGCTGCAGCGCGCTCAGCATGACGGTCAACGCGGCGGTATAGTCCTTGTTGCCGCCGGTCGCGCGGTTCAGATTGATGTTGAAGACGATCTGGATGGCGCATTCCGTCAGCGTCATGATGAACGGCGTAAAGCCCAGCGAAAGAATGCTGAAAATGCGCCCCGGCGACAGGCCCAGCAGGCTTGCCTGAAAGCGGAACAGGCTCTTCCGGGAGAAGAAAAAGCAGACGATCCAAATGCACGAGCAAAGCTGAGAGAGGATCGTCGCGAGGCTTGACCCCTGGACACCCATTTTGAAGGTGAAGATGAACAGCGGGTCGAGCGCGATGTTGATAAGCGCGCCCAGCAGCACCGAGCTCATTGCAAGCCACGAATAGCCCTGCGTCAGAATAAACGGGTTGAGTCCCTGCGCCAGCATGACGAAAATCGTGCCGCAGGCATAGATTTTAAGATAGGAAACGGCGAACTCCACCGCACTTTCCGGGCATCCAAACAGCAGTACGATCTGCCGCGCAAAGCAGAACGCCGCTGCGCCGATCACAACGCCAAGCAGGACCAGCAGGCAGAACGCAGTGTGAAAGATCCGGTTCGCCTCATCCACCTTTCCCTCGCCGAGCTTGATGCCCGCCCGCGGCGCGCCGCCAAGCCCGACCAGATTCGCAAATGCCTGCATGATCAGCGTGATGGGAAGTACGATCCCAAGCGCGGCCAGCGCGTCCATGCCGGAGCCTTCGATCCGCGCGACATACATTCTGTCGACGATATTATATAAAAATGTAATGAGCTGCGCAATGACAGCCGGAATGGTGAGTTTGAATACGAGCGGCAGGATTTTTCCCTCTGCCAGCTCGGCGGTCATAACCTGTTTTTCTCTGTTTGCCATGCCTGTTCCTGTCCTGTTTTGTTTTCAATCAGTTACACTATAGCAGACGAGCGCCCAAAAATCCACCGTCAAAAAACGCGCATCCTGCCGTTTCTGCGGCTGCGCGTCGGGCCT
>OGYF01001077.1_pt1 | contig 24424 bp, 18 predicted proteins | sample 1576451 | NCBI WGS metagenome assembly OGYF01 (sample SAMEA3541505, study PRJEB24748) | human gut metagenome | biome: human gut; feature: human-associated habitat; material: faeces | place: China | collected 2012
TGCGGGCGGACAGCCCGGCGATCCCCAGGGCAGGCAGGGCCCAGAAAGGCTGGATCATATTGGTCCACTGATCGCCCCAGGCAATGGCCATGGCGGCACGGCCATAATCGATGCCCATTTCGGTGGCAGCGGGCATCACGATGGGAGCCTGCACAGCCCACTGGCCGCCGCCGGAGGGGACAAAGAAGTTTACGATGCCGGCGGACAGGAAGGTGAGCATGGGGAAGGTGACGTTATTGGAGATGTTGGTGAAGAAGTTGGCAATAATGGAGGCCAAAGAAACGCCGTCGCTGTTGGCGGCCACCATCAGGCCCATGATGCCGGCATAGAAGGGGAACTGGAGCAGGATACCGGCGGCACCGGAGGCGGCCTCTCCGATGGCGTCTACATATTTCCGCAGGTCGCCGTGGAGCAGGATGCCCAAGAACATGAAAATCATGTTGACGATATTGAGCCCCAGGTTGAAGCCATTATTTACAAAGTAATAGACGATGTAGGCAAAACCGAGCACCAGCGTGATGACCCACAGGATCTTGTTGTGCTCGATTTTGGCGGCAGGGGTGTCAACGACATACGATTTCTCTTCCTCGTCCACGAGGAGGGCGGGGTCCACGACGATGGTGTGTGCGGCATCAGGATGCATGGCATAGTTGACAAAGGGCATCAGCACCAGAATGACAAGGCACATGATGAGGTTCATAGGATGAAGGATGGTAGCCGTGGTGGGAGCCTGATAGGCCACCCCCAGAATCTCGGTGGTGCTGGAGAGCTGAAGAGGAATGGAACCGGAAAGGCCGGCGTGCCAGATCACAAAGCCGGAATAGGCGGAGGCAATCAGCAGGGGATAATCCACATCCCGTACCCGGCGGGCCACAGCCTTGGCCAGCAGGGCGCCGGCAATCAGGCCAAAGCCCCAGTTGAGCCAGCAGCAGATGGTGGACACGAAGGTGGTAACCAGGATTGCGCTCTTTTTGTCGTGAGCCAAGGTGGCAATCGCTGCCAGCGCCTTCTTGCACGCCTTGGCGGAGGCCATGGCGGAGCCCAGCACCAGCACCAGGGCCATCTGCATGGCGAAGGACAGCAGGCTCCAGAAGCCATCCTTGACTTCGCCCTGGCCCCCCCAGGACCACACCAATTCCAGGGGACCCTGCTGCGTACCGATCATGGCAGCGATAAAGACCACGATGGTCAGGATGATGGCGAACAGGAATGGATCCGGAAGCCACCGGTTCACAACCTGCACGCAGCCATTGGTAAAGCGTTTGAACATGAAACAACCTCCTCTGTATCTCTCTCCGCCACATACACTCCATGGCAGGAACTGTCTAAATCATAGCAACCTACTTCTGTCGTGTCAATAAAAACCTATAAGTCTAGTATAAATTCTACAAAGCCATATTGAGAACCGGCAGGTTTCCTTCTCCTACCATCCTCATTTCTTCATGGACATACCCAGGCCCCCACCGTCTTCTACGGGCGGTGAGGGCCTGGGTATGGGGTTTGCAGTTATTCGAAGGGCGCCATCTCCCAGCGGATAAAGTAGCCCTGTGGATGCTTGCAGACGGGGCACACGGCGGGAGCCATGGTGGCGTCGATAATTTGGCCGCAGTTGAGGCACATCCACTTGACCTGAACATCGGACACAAACAGCTTGTCCTGCTCCAGCAGCTCAGCAAACTTGCCGAAGCGGTCGCCATGGGTCTTTTCAATTCCGGCAATCATGGAGAAAATGTGGGCAATCTCCGGGAACCCCTCCTCCTGGGCGGTTCTGGAAAAGCCCGCGTAGTCGTGGTCCCACTCCTGGTACTCATTGTGCTGGGCCGAGCGAAGGTGGTCCAGAATGTCGGGAAACAGCTCTACGGGGTAGGTGCCGTCCACCTGAAGGTTCTGACCGGACACCTGCTCCAGCAGGTTGTAGAACACCTTGGCGTGGGCCCGTTCCTGGTCCGCGGTGAAGGTGAACACGCTCTCCAGTACATACAGGTTCTTCCTTCGGGCCAGTCCGGCTGCGAAGGTGTAGCGGTTGCGGGCCTGACTCTCGCCGGCAAAGGCCCGCATGAGATTGAGTCTGGTTTCACTTTGTGCAAAATCAGCGGACATAAAAATCCCTCCTGTTTTATGGATACCGTAAGCATATCCACAACCAGAAAAAACCATACAAAAAAGTACAGCAAAGTTCTCCGGCGGTTAGCACAGCACAGAGCATACGGACTCGAAACCCCTGAGCGGGATGTTTCTTTGCTCTCAAACCGTGTTCTGTTTCGACAGGTCTTCTGATTTATCGGATTCCCTGTGGAAATTTTTCCATTCCTATGGTATACTGAAAACTGATTTAATCCACGAAACAGGTAGGGATACACGGTGAAAGAGCGCAATGTAATGTTTACCGAGACTGATTTTAGAATTCTGGACTCTTATAAATCGGTGCTGGATGGTCTGGCTGCTTACCTTGGGGATGGATACGAGATCGTATTGCACAGCCTTCACGATTTGGACCATTCCGTAATCAAAATTATAAACGGTCACTATACTGGCCGACGCGAGGGCTTCCCCATCACAGACCTGGCTCTGTCCATGCTGGCAAAAATCGAGGAACGGCCCGACACAAACTGCATCACTTACTTTAACCGAAACCAGAAAGGCGAACCCCTTAAATCGGCCACCATTGTAATTCGCAATCATAGCCGCATGGCTATCGGCCTGCTGTGCATCAACTTTTACATGAACACCTCGGTGTTTCAATTTCTGCAGAATATGACTCCGCCCGCCGCACAGACTCCGGATTCTCCCGTGGAGGAGAGCTATGTAGAGAATGTGGATGAACTGATTGTCCAGGCGGTGACCGAAGCCAGCCAAAAGGTTCAGAACGACAGCGCCATTTCAAACGCCAACAAAAACAAAGAGATTGTCAGTATCCTTTACCAGAGGGGAATCTTCAACCTGAAAGATGCGGTCGTCAAGGTCGCTGGCCTCATGGGTATCTCCAAGAACACGGTTTATATGCATGTACGCAATCTCAATCACGGCTGAAAAAGGCTGGAACCGGTTTGGTTCCAGCCTTTTTTATAATCAGGGCTTTTTGTGGAGAATCGCGCCGTCCGGGCCCTCATAAATCCGGTCCCACCCGGTCAGGATCGATATGGTCAGCACAACAAAGAGGACCATGGGATAGAACGCCCCACTGAAAATCTGCAGCGGGGTCACCGCAGGCAGATAGGAGTACTCCTCCAGCAGCGGCTCAATGGACGAGGCCGAGATGAAGATGAAGGCGCTGATAAAAGGGAGGATTGCGGGGAAGGTGTTGGCGTAGCCTGTCAGGAAATTGGCGCGCCGGTAGGGGTGAATCTGGTGTCTGGCGCCCAGCTCATCAGCCACGGAGCCGAAGGTAAGTACCGAGGCGCTGGTCACACCTCCCACCAACAGGGTGGTAAGCATGGAGCCCAGCCCAATGAGCAGCTCAGCCCCGCGGGCCGTGCGCGCAAACCGGCTGTTGCAGATGCCTTGAATCATGCGCTCCATCGTGCCGCTCTCGTTGAGTACGCCCATGGCGCCGAACAGGGCCATGCAGAACAGGCAGATACCGATCATGCCGGTAAAGCCGTTATAGATAAAGCCGGTGGCCGCGCCGTTCTCCACCCCCAGGATGTCAGAGGGACCGAAGGTGCCGGAGAGCAGGCCCACGGCAATGCCCGAGACGAGGCCCGCCGTGACGGCCTTGAAGATATCGCGGGTGCGGATCGACACAAACAGGAGGACGGCCACTGGGATGAGCATGATGAGGCCCTTGGGATCCATGTTGGCCTGAAGGATCTCATCCGCCCCTTCCATGACTGCGCCGCTGCCGCCGCCGAATACGGCGAAGAGTACCAACGCGATGCCGCCGGCGATCAGGGCGTATTTCAGTCGGTAACCCACCGTGCCGGCGATATCGGCATAACCCTCCTTGGTTCGGAACCGTTGGTTGGTTGTGGATGCAATGGTCACATCAGAGATGGGGGCCAGGTTATCGCCGAAAATTGCACCGGAGAGGATCGCGCCCGCCAGGATTGCGGGGTGGCTGCCCAGCAGGATTCCCGCCGGATACAGGATGGGAAACACCGTGGTCAGGGTCCCGATGGAGGAGCCGGTAGCCGTGGTAATCAGACAGGCGGCCAGGAATGTAAAGGCCGTAAAGATGCTGCCCGGCATACCGACCATGTGTGCCATCCAGACAAAGCCCTGGGATACCCCGCTGATGGCCATCAGCTTGGTAAACATACCAATGACCAGCAGGATCACCACAATACTTACGGAGGTGGAGCTTCCGATTCCACGCAGCACCGCATCCCAGTAGGCACCATAGGTTTTGCAAAACAGCGCGCCTATCAGCAGCCCCAGGAAGCCGCCCACCGCCAGGGCGTTCATATCAAAGACCTTGTAGCCCACAAAATAGACCACACAGAATACCAGGAAAATAAGCATGGGTACAACGGACCACCACTGTCCGCCCCGGAACTCAACCGGATATCTCTTTCTCTCTTCCATTGCTCAGGAAACCCCCTTCTCCTTTCCCAGCTTCATGAGTGCGGCTTTGACACGCTCCAGCGCCGCCACCATCTGCGCGTCCTCCCGGAAGGCTCCGAATACAATCCGCAGGTGTCCCTCCCCTTGTGCGCCGTACGGGGTGCCGGCGTTCACCACCACGTTGGCCTCCTTGATGATGTAGGCGTTGACCTCATCGGCGGTGCCGAGCCGGGACACATTCACCCAGCAGAGGAAGGTGCTCTCCGGCATGGCCATGGACACACCGGGAATGGAGTTGAAGATCTCATAAACGATTTTGCGGCGGCGGTCAAAGATGCGGTTGTACTCCTCCAGGAAAGAGGCATCCTTCAACGCAGCAATGGCTCCCAGTTGAGAGGCGGTGTTGGTGGCTCCGATCACGCTTACGGCGCTGCCATAGTACACATCCATGATGTGGTCGTCCGCCACGATGTAAGCCACCCGGTAGCCGCTGAGCGCCATTCCCTTGGAGATGGAGCATACCGTGACGGTGCGTTCCCACATGCCTGGCAGGGACGCAAGGGTGACAAACTCCACCCCGTCGTACACCGAGTCCTCAAACGCTTGGTCGCACACCACAATCAGGTCGTTCTTAACTGCAAATTGGGCCAGCTTCTCCAGACTCTCTCTGCGCATAACGGTAGTGGTGGGGTTGTTGGGGTTGGTAAGGACAATCATTTTGGTGTTTGGCGTCAGGCGTTTTTCGAACTCCTCGATCTCCAGTTGGTATCCGTTCTCCTCCCGCAGGGGGACCGGCACCGTTACACCGCCGAGGATTCTGGCGTTCAGGAAGTTGTTTGGATAGCTGGGGTCGGGCACCATGACCTCATCGCCTGGGTCAATGAAGGGCATCATTGCAAACATCAGGCCGGCATCTGAACCGGGTGTAATAATTATGTTGCGCTCCGGGTCCACATCCAGGTGGTTGAATGCCTTGAGCTTTTTCGCCAGTTCCATTTTCAGCTCCATGTTGCCGATGGGCATGGTGTAATGGGCGGATGTCCCGTCCTCCAGCCCCGCCAGAGTAGCCCTTTTCACGTGCTCCGGGATCGCCGGGTCGGGATAGAAGGGGTCGGCCCAGCACATCAGAGCCGCGCCGTTGGCAATGAGGTCGTTCAATGCCGTTCCCACATCGGCTTTGGAGACTTTTTCAAACAGTCCCCCCTGAATTCCCCGGAACTTTTTGCTGATCTTATCCTGGACGCTCATATTCCATACTCCTTTCTCTTCTGCTTTACGGCAAATTCCGGTCCCCAATCATATATAAGCGGCTGTCAGTCCAGTTCGGCAACCGCCTCAATCTCACACAGGGCTCCCTTGGGCAGATCCTTCACCGCCACACAGGAGCGGGCAGGCTTGGAGGTAAAATACCTGGCATATACCTCGTTGAAAGCGGCAAAGTCGGCAATGTCGGCCAGAAAGCAGGTGGTCTTGACCACCTTTTCAAAACCGGAGCCAGCAGCCTCCAGAATAGCGCCCACATTTTTGCAGCTCCACTCTGCCTGGGCGGCGATGCCTTCGGGCATGGCCCCGTCGGCGGGATTCACCGGAAGCTGGCCGGAGGTAAACAGAAGCTTTCCGGTGGAAATCCCCTGGGAATAGGGTCCAATGGCGGCGGGCGCCCCTTTTGTCTGGATAATGTTCATAAGAAATCGTCCTCCTCTATTTTTGATTCTGTGCAGATTATATCACTGAAATTTATTTTAGTCAATGCATTTTTCTTTATTTCAAAAAAACCGTCCTCCCTCGTACGAGGGAAGACGGTTTCGGGAACGCTCCCGCGATTTGAATTACAGCATTTTCTCCAGCTCGGTTCGGATGGCCCGGATGAACTCCAGGGAGGTGACACCCCTGGCGGGGATCTCCCCATCCCACAGGCCCACCAAATCCTTTGTCATGGTGCCCCCCTCGATGACAGCGATGGAGGCGGCCTCCAGGTCGTCCGCGAAGTCCATCAGGGCGGGGATCTTGTCCAGCTCCCCCCGCTTCCGCAGGGCGCCGGTCCAGGCGAAGAGGGTGGCGATGGGGTTGGTGGAGGTCTCCTTGCCCTCCAGGTACTGGTAGTAGTGCCGGGTGACGGTGCCGTGGGCGGCCTCGTACTCGTAGTTTCCATCCGGGGAAACCAGCACGCTGGTCATCATGGCCAGGGAGCCAAAGGCGGTGGACACCATATCGCTCATCACATCGCCGTCATAGTTCTTGCAGGCCCAGATAAAGCCGCCCTTCGAGCGGATGACCCGGGCCACCGCGTCGTCAATCAGGGTGTAAAAATAGGTGACGCCCGCCTGCTCAAATTTGGCCTTATATTCCTTCTCGTACAGGTCCGCGAAGATGTCCTTAAAGGTGTGGTCATACCGCTTGGAAATGGTGTCCTTGGTGGAAAACCACAGGTCCTGCCGGGTGTCTAGGGCGTACTGAAAACAGGAGCGGGCAAACGAGGTGATGGACCTATCCAAGTTGAACTGGCCCTGAAGCACACCGGGGCCGTCAAAATCCTGGATGGTCTGGCGATGCTGGGTGCCGTCGGCGTCGGTGAACACCAGCTCCGCCTTACCCGGACCGGGTACCCGGTACTCCGTGGCCTTGTACACGTCGCCGAAAGCGTGGCGGGCGATGGTGATGGGCTTCTCCCAGTTTTTCACCACAGGCGAGATGCCATTGACCATGATGGGAGCGCGAAACACTGTGCCGTCCAGGATGGCCCGGATGGTGCCGTTGGGGGATTTCCACATCTGGGACAGCTTGTACTCCTCCACCCGCTGGGCATTGGGAGTGATCGTGGCACACTTGACGGCCACGCCATATTTTTTTGTGGCTTGGGCCGCCTCCACGGTGACCTGGTCGCTGGTGGCCTCTCGGTTGGGCAGACCCAGGTCATAGTATTCCGTTTTCAGGTCGATGTAAGGCTCCAGCAACTCTTCCTTAATCTGCTGCCAGAGGATGCGGGTCATCTCGTCCCCGTCCATCTCCACCAGGGGCGTTTTCATCTGAATTTTACTCATAGGGTTCTCCTTATCCGTGTGGTCATTCGTAGCTGGGCCGGTCCGGGGCGCTGGCCGGAGGCTCCGGTTCAGGTCCAGGCTCCGGCTGGGGCTCAGGTTTGGGCTGCTGGGACTCCTCCGGGGGGAGCGGGGGCTGAGGTGGTTGGGGGGACTCATACTGGGGGCGGACGGGGACGTGGTCATCGTACCGCCCCTCCCAGACGCCGCTGTTCTGGTCGGCCTGGCGGCTCCAGTCGTAGAACTTGGCGTGGGCACCGGTGAAATAGGGCTGGAGCCAGATCAGCAGCGGAACCGCGCACAAAAAGGCCGCCAGCACCACCACAATCATACCAGCAAAGGCTCCGGTTGGAATCGCCATTCCCAAGCCGGAAAACCAGATACCGCCCAGCACCGTCATCCCAATCCAAACCACCACCACTACGATGAGATACACCAGCAGATACCAGCCGATGAAGGACAGCTCCAGCACAAACAGGTGCCACTTGCGTCCCCGCATCATGGCCTTGGACCGGCTGATGGCCTCCAGGGCGTCCACCCTCTCGTCCAGCAGGATGTAGTTGGCCATGGAGTAGCGCAGACTGATGGCTATCACCCCGGCTGCCAGCGCCAGAAGGGCAGCAAAGGCGATCAAGCTGGTCAAAAAGGAGTTTCCAAACAGCAAAGTGGCCAGGAATATGACCACAACAGCTCCTAACGTCATGAGCAGCGTCCACAGAAAGGTAAACACCGTCACCAAAAATCCGGTGAGCAGGACCCAGCCCAGTTGGGGAAGGGCGCAGGCCAGACGACCATAGCTGGGATCCTTCCGGCGGACCATATCCAGACAGTAGCCCTGGTAGCCGAAGCTCAGCGTCCAGGTAATTAAAGATGAGAGCAGGGCAAAGAGCATACTGATGCCCGCCACGGAGCCAACGCTCCCGAACAGCTCCACCACGGCCTGCACCAACTCCTCGTCGCTGATCAGGCCGTACTCCGCCATCTCAACCAGTCCCATCAGGTCCATAAGCTCCTGTATCCCCCCGGCGGTCATCCAGCTCTGCAGCCACTGGATCAGGCCTGTCAGGGCGGCGCTCACCAACAGGAAGATCAGCGTAGCCAGCAGCGGACGGGGCCGGATCAGGCGCATATCCTCTTTTACCTCGTATTTCAGCGCGGCGCGGTCATAGTTCATGGTGGTCTCCCCTTTCTCTATTATCTATGTTCTATTTTACTGCCCACCCCGTCTTTTTGCAACCATTTCTTTCCGTCCCTCTCTGTGCACTGCGCATGTTTCAGCGACTCAGCATTGTTTGCTGTGCACATGGCCTGTCTCCTATTTTCTGTGCTATACTGCAAGAAGCAATGTCGTTTCGTGTCATGCGTTTGGAAGGAGAGAATACCATGAGCGTCAAGTATCCCCACGTGTTGTCCCCCCTGGTCATCCGGGGCAAGGTGCTGAAAAACCGGCTGGAGGCATCTAACTCCCTGCCCCATTTCCTCCAGGGCCCGGAGTCCTACCCCGCCGACTCCGTCATCACCCATTACGCCAATAAAGCCAAGTCGGGAGCCGCCATCGTTACCTGCATGGGCATCAACAATTTTTCCCGGGGCACCCGGGTCCCTATGGAGGCGGACTTCACCCACTTCCCCGACTTTGACCTGTACGATCCAGCCAGTCAGAACTACCTGATGCAGATGGTGGACGCCATCCATTACCACAACTCCATCGCCTGCATGGGCATCTTTGTGGGTCCCCCCTCCGGCTACCCCCTGGAGAAGGAGGACGGCTCCGTGGAGGTGCTGAAGGTAGGGGACATCGCCGCATCCAAGCCTATCACCCAGGACCTGGACCCCCACAACCAGGTGGATATGTTCACCAAGATGATGATGCCCGCCGTATATAACTGCACTTCGGAGCACATGGACTTCATCGCCAAGAGCTATGCCCAGCAGGTGAAGGTGCTGAAGTTCCTGGGCTTTGACATGGTGTCCATCCACCTGTGCTACCGGGGCCAGCTGCCCACCCAGTTTCTCTCCCCCCTGACCAACAAGCGCCAGGACGAGTACGGCGGCAGCCTGGAAAACCGGGCCAAGTTCCCTCTCCAGTGTCTCAAGGCCGTACGGGAGGCCGCCGGCCGGGATATGATCGTGGAGATCCTCTTCTCCGGGGAGGAGCCCGAGGGAGGCTATGACATGGACGAGGGCATTGAGTTTCTGAAGATGGCCGAGCCCTATGTGGACGTCGTCCAGTTCCGAGCGGGGGTGGCCGACCCCAACCATCCCATCCCCTTTGAGCTCCAGCACACTCCCTTCCTGAAGTACGCCGAGCACGCCAAGAAGAGCGGCCTGAACATGAAGATTGCCTGCGTGGGCGGCTTCCACTACTTTGACGATGTGGACCAGGCGGTGGCCGAGGGCAAGGTGGACATCGTCTCCGCCGCCCGGGCCTTCATCTCCAACCCCGACTACGGGCAGCTGCTCCAGGAGGGCCGGGATGAGGACTTGGTTCCCTGCCTGCGGTGCAACAAGTGCCACGGACGGGGTCCCCACGACCCCTTTGTGTCTGTGTGCTCCGTCAACCCCAAGGTGGGCATCGAACACCGGCTGGACATCCTGGAGTCCAAACCTCTGCCCTCCATGAAAATCGCCGTCATCGGCGGCGGCCCGGCAGGCATGAAGACCGCCATGGAGCTGTGCGACCGGGGCCACAAGGTCACCCTGTTCGAGGCCGACGAGAAACTGGGCGGCGCCATCAAGCACGCTGAGTATGTGGACTTCAAATGGACCCTCAACGATTTCCGCAAGTATCTCATCCGCCAGGTGGAGAAGCGGGACATCGACGTCCGGCTGAACACCCGCGCCACCCCTGAGATGGTCAGGGCCGAGGGCTTTGACATGGTCATCCCCGCCCTGGGCGCCACTCCCTCCCTGCCCCCCATCCCGGGCATCGACAAGCCCCATGTCATGGTGGCCACCCAGTCCATGATTCATCCCGAGACCGTAGGACAGAACGTGGTGGTTATTGGCGGCGGCGAGGTGGGCGTGGAGGCCGGTATGAATCTGGCCAAAAAGGGCCACAACGTCACCGTGCTGGAGATGCAGGGCAAGCTGGCGGCCGAGTCCACCATGATCCACTACTACTCCATGTTTGAGGAGGCCTGGCTGGCCCTACCCACCTTCCACTGGCAGCTCAACGCCACCGTCACCGGAATCCAGGATGACTGCGTCACCTATAAGGACCAGGAGGGCGCGGAGCACGCCATCCCCTGCGACAGCGTGGTGGTGTCTCTGGGCATGAAGCCGCTGACCGACGAGGCTCTGTCCTTCTACGGCAGCGCCGACCGCTTCGCCCTGGTGGGCGACTGCCGCAAGAGCGCCACCGTGGAGCAGGCCATGCGCTCGGCCTACGCCGTGTCCCACAGCGTTTGATCTACTTGCTTTGAGCAGAACACTCTCCCTTCCGCCCAGCGGGCCAGACTGTTCGACAGTCCGGCCCGCTCATTTTTTCCGCAGCAGCGGAACTTTTTCCCTTCCCCCTGCGTCTATTACAAATAGTTACAAACCTTAATAAAACCTTAAAACTTTTGTCACCAAAATGTTGTTGTTTTCCAGTGACCCACCCACTACACTAAAGCCAGTTAAACTGGCCGTTTTGTGTCCCGCCCCTTTTCCGGGACACTCTGAGCGGCATTCAGCGACAGGCATTCTGCCTCTGACGGGGACAAGCCCCCGCCCATATCACAAACAGGAGGAGCAGTACCATGACGGAACTTCAGACCCCCGCCCCTACCCAGACCATGCCTCCCACCAGGTTGGCGCCCCGCAAGCCCTCCCGAAAGAAGCTCATCCGGCGCGTCATCGCTATCGTGGTTGCCGCCGCTATCCTGGGGGGCATCATATTCGGCATGTGGTTCCTGGTGTTCCGCAAGGCGGACAGCCAGGGGGACATTTACTTTGAATACGCCTCCATCGGCTCCATTCAAAGCACCGCCCAAGGCAGCGGCAGCGCCTCCGCCAAGGAAAGCGCCACCATCACGGTTCCCGCCAACGGCACGGTGCAGGAGCTGTTGGCCGCCGTGGGTGACACCGTCACCGCTGGACAGCCGCTGTTCACTATATACAGCCAGACCGCACAAGACGCGCTGGCCGCCGCACAGGAGCAGATGAACGCCCTGAATGAAAAGCAGGCCAGCCTCACCCTCCGGGCCCCTTTCTCCGGCAAGCTCGTGGAGGTTACGGAGTTTCATGACGGCGACATCGTAGGGGAAGGTTCTACTGTAGCCACACTGGTTAATGATAAAAAGCTCAAGGTGTCCCTTTATTTCAGCTATGCCTATGATGGGATGATTCAGAAGGGACAGACCGCTGAAATCTCCATTCCCTCTATGATGTACACCACCTCCACCGGCAAGGTGGAGGAAATCAACAAGGTTAGTTACATCACCCCCGAAGGGGGCGTCTATTTTGAGGTAGTGCTGTCCTTTGACAACCCTGGTACTCTCACCGCCGGCATGGCTGCTTCGGCCTGGCTCACCGCCGCCGACGGCACCCCCATCTACCCCTATGACAGCGGCACCACCGACTATTACCAGACCCAGGTTCTCACCACCAAAGCCGGAGGTCCCTTGGTGCGCAGCAATCTGCATAACTACGCCAATGTGTCCTCTGGCGACGTGCTGCTGACCATGAGCGGAGAATCCCTGGACGAGCAGATAACCACCGCCCGGGAAGCCCTGGAAAAAGCTCAGGCAGATATGGCTGCCTTGAACGCCGTGGCCCCCATTGACGGCTCCATCGTCTCCTGCACTCTAGTCGAGGGCGGCGAGGTAAAGGCAGGAGACGCAGTGGTTACCATCTCCAATACCACCACTATGGTGGTGAGCATCACCTTGGACAACCAGAATATCGGCTTTGTCAAATTGGGGGACCTCATTACCCTTAACGACTACAACGGCAATACCTACATGGGTACCGTCACCAACATCAGCACCCAGGGCGAGGTGGGCCAGGGCATGTCCACCTTCCCCGTCACCTTAGAGGTAGATAACTCCGCCGGTACTTTGTACGCCGGGTCCTGGCTGGACTATTCCTTTGTCACCAGCCAGTCGGCTGACTGCGTACTGGTACCCACCACGGCGGTAAAATCTGTCCTAGACGCCCAAGGAAACAAGCAAACGGTGGTCTTTGTCTACCGAGATGAGCGGCCGGACAACACGGTGGAGCTAGATCCCTCCATCACCGGCGTGCCCACAGAGGAGGACGGTTACTACCCCGTCCTGGTGGAGACAGGCATCAACGACACGAAATCAGTGGAAATCGTCTCCGGTGTCAACGACGGCGATCAGGTGTTCATCAACTATACCGTCACCGAGGGCAGCGACAGCAGCAGCGGCGGCATCGTGTTAGGGTAAGGTGGCGTTATGCTCATCGACATCAAAGACCTCTATAAGATCTATAACGAGGGTCAGGAGAGCGAGGTGCGGGCGCTGGACGGGGTCTCCCTTCAGATCGATAACGGAGAGTTCGTGGCCATCGTGGGGGCCTCCGGATCAGGCAAGTCCACACTGATGAACGTGCTCGGCTGTCTAGATGTGCCCACCTACGGGCAGTATTTTCTGGATGGCACCGACGTCACCTCCCTGTCAGACAAGCAGCTGGCCCGCATCCGTAACCAAGAGATCGGCTTTATCTTCCAAGGGTATAACCTACTCCAGGAGCTGGACGCCCTGGACAACGTCATCCTCCCCCTCATCTACCGGGGCACTCCCATCTGGGACCGTGCTGACATAGCCATGGCCGCCTTGGCCCGGGTGGGGATGGACGGCCGGGCTCACCATCATCCCAGCCAGATGTCCGGTGGCCAGCAGCAGCGGGTGGCCATCGCCCGGGCCATCGCCACCCATCCGCCCATTATCATGGCCGACGAACCCACTGGCGCGCTGGACTCCAAGACTGGTCGGCACGTGCTGGAGATCCTCCAGCAGCTCTACCGGGAGGGAACCACCATCCTGCTCATCACTCACGACGACTCCATCGCCGCCACTGCTCCCCGGGTGGTGCGGCTGAGCGACGGAAAAATCATCTCGGATGCACCCCAGGAGGTGGATTGGCTATGAATCTGGCGCAGGCCTTCAAAATGGCCTTCAAATCCATTGCCTCGAAAAAGACCCGCTCCTTCCTGACCATGCTGGGCATCATCATTGGCGTGGCTTCGGTGGTCATCATGGTATCGGTGGTCCAGGGACAGAACCGGAAAAACATGGAGTACTTCGAAAAGATGGGGGACAACAAGATCCAAGTCTACGCCTATCAATACTATAACACCTCGGGGGATATCTCCGAGCTGTTGTATGAATACTGCCTGGGAATGCAGGACCTGGTATTGGGCATTACCCCCAACATCGAAAGCTATCAGACCATGACCATCAAATATGGCGCCAAAACCTTTTCCACTGACAACTACGACGACTGGTCCAAGCGCATCAGCGTCAAGCTAGGCTCTGACCAGTATGGGGTGTGCAACAACTATACGCTGGGGGGCGGCCGGGAGTTGTCCTTCCTGGACGTAGATAAGACCAACCGGGTGTGCGTACTGGGCAGCGGGGCCAAGGAGCAGCTGTTCGACTTTGTGGACCCGGTGGGAGAGACTATCCAGATCAACGGCCAGTCCTTCCTGGTGGTAGGCTGGTATGAGCCCATGGATCTGGAAGGCCGGGAGGACCTAGACAATATCATTGTCATCCCCTACACCTTTAACCGCACGCTGAACAACAACCAGCAGATCGACAGCTACATCGTCAAAGCCAGAAGCGCTCAGGCCACTGTCCAGGCCATGACTAAGCTGACGGCCTACCTCACCGGGTTCATCAACGATCAAAACGGCTACTGCCAGGTATACAGCGACAATAGCTCCGCTGACGCGCTGCAAAACCAGAATACCATGCAGGCCATGGTGTTGGGCGGCATCGCCGCCATCTCCCTGCTGGTGGGCGGCATCGGCATCATGAACATCATGCTGGTCACCGTTACCGAGCGCACCCGGGAGATCGGCATCCGCAAAGCCATCGGCGCGGAGCGCAAGAGCATCATCGTCCAGTTCCTCATCGAAGCGGCGGTGATCTGCGGCATCGGGGGCCTCATTGGCATCTTCATCGGCTATCTGGGCACTCTGATCGCCGGAAAATTTTTGCTGGGCGGCATGATTTTGTGGCCCGGCACCGCCATCACCATCGGTGCCTTCGCCTTTTCCGTGGTGCTGGGCGTCATCTTTGGGCTCTACCCCGCAGTCAAAGCCTCCGGTCTGCAGCCGGTGGAAGCACTGCGGGCGGATTAAACATATCAAGAGAGGAGCAAGCAATTTATGCAATGGAAACGACTGCTGGCCGCCCTGCTGGCCTGTGCCAGCCTGGCGGTCCTGGCACTGCCGGCCAGTGCCGGCTATTTCCCCGATGTCACCGACCCCGAGATGGCCCGCGCGGCGGACACCCTGTATGCCCTGGGAGTAGTAGACGGCGGGGACAAGGGCCTGTTTCAGCCCATGGACAACCTCACACGGGTGCAGTTCTGCAAAATGGCCATTGAGATCATGGGCCGGGGCGAGGAGGCCAAGGCCCAGATGAACCGTACCATCTTCACCGACGTGGCCAGCACCCACTGGGGCCGGGGTTATGTAAATCTCGCCGCCACCATGGTCATTGACGAGGAAAACAAGACCCGCCTCATGTTGGGCACCGGCAATGGAAAGTTTGAGCCTGACCGGGCCATCTCCTATCAGGAGGCGGTCACCCTGATGCTGCGCATTCTGGGCTACTCCGCCGAGGCTAACGCCTCCTGGCCCACCGGCGCCATCCGTACCGCCACTGAACTGGGGCTGGACAGGGGGCTGAACATCGCCGTTCCCTCCGCTGCTGTCACCCGGGGCCAGGCGGCCGTCCTGTTCAGCCGGATGTTGGCCATCACCCCCAAAGGCGGAGAGAAACCCTACGCCCAGGCCTTGGGTACTTTGGTGGAGGACGTCATCATCCTGTCCACCAATGCCACCATCAACGGCCAGTCCGGCTGGGTTACCACTACCCAAGGCGGGCCATACCGCCCCGTGGGCACGGTGGATAGCAGCCTCCAGGGCCAGCGGGGCGACATATTGCTGGATAAAAACGGCCAGTTTATCACCCTGCTCACCAATAACACCGACAGCGTCACCACCACCATCACCCGGGTCCAGGGCAACTATCTGCACACCGCCAACGGCAGCCGGTACACCTTTGCTGACGATACCCCGGTGTATACTGGTACCAACGGCCAGGTGAGCACCTATAAGGAGATGCTGCCCAGCCTGTTGCCCGGTCAAGCGGTGACCATCTACCTAGATGACGGTCAGGTGGTGGGTATGTTCTGTGCCCGTACCGCCACCGACAGCGGCTTTGTGGTGGTGGAGGGCCGTGCCAGTGCCGCCACCTTCTTCTCCATCACTGGCGGGGAGACCGGCTACACCATCCGCAAAAACGGCGCCGCCATTTCCCTTGGGGACATACAGCCCTACGACGTGGCCACCTACGACCCCATTTCCAAGGTGCTGAACATCTGCGACACCCGCCTGACCTGCGTGTATGAAAACGCTTCTCCCTCCCCTCTGGCCCCCTCCCTCATCACTGCCGCGGGCGGCAATACCTTCCCGGTGATGGCCGGGGCCATGGATAGCCTGGCTCAATTCTCCCTTGGCCAGACGGTGATCCTGCTGTTCACTTCTGATGGCCAGGTGGCCGGGGCGGTCCAGCGGGGCGTTGCGGGCAATGCCATGGGCGTGGTCAGCGGCGACAGCCTCAAGCTTATCGGCACCAATGTCACCTTGAAGGTGGGCGCCTCCGCTGCCGGCATGGACGGCCAGCTGGTGTCTGTATCCGGCGGCTGGGGCGACCTGTCCCTGCGGCCTGTGTCCCTGTCCCACGGCTCGGGTGACTTTGACACCGTACGCATGACCTTGGGCCGACTCCCGGTCAGCTATGGCGTCATGATCTACGAGCAGGGAGCCAATGGTCTGGCCTCCGTATCCCTCTCCTCCCTGCCCTCCAGCGTTCCCTCTTCCCGGATCAGCGGCTACCACACCGACAGCGCGGGCTATGTGGACCTCATCCTCCTCCGGGATTACACTGGGGACACCTATACTTACGGCCGCATCGAACCCGCCAGCAAAACGGTGGAAGTGCCCGTCAAAGGCAAGGAGCCCTTTACCACCAACGAGGAGACCGGAGAGATCCGGGATGCCGAGGGCTTCCTGGTGAACGCTGAAGGCAACCGGCTTGACACAGAGGGCAATGTCCTCACCGAAAAGAAGGAAATCCCTCAGCTGAGATTCGTAGTCCCGGGCAAGAGCACGGTATACGACCTGCCGGACGGCATGTACGCTCCCACCGGCTTCGGTACAATCCGCGTCTTTACCGACCCAAATACGGGCACGGAGTACGCCACTGTCAACTCTTTGCTCACTGCCGTGCCCAACGCCCGCTCCGCCGACTTCTATATCGTGGACGGCGTGACCTATGTCCAGGTGGGCAGCCGGACCTACGAGGTGGCGGACGATGTGCTGTGCTATAACGCTGCAGCCTCCCACGGCTGGTGGTATTGGGACCCCGAGCTGGGCGACTACGCCTACGCAGTGGAGAACCAGTGGTTCGAGACCCTGCTGGAAGCCCGTACCTTCTCCCCCACCCTGACTCTGTATGTAGATTCCACCGGAGGTAAGGTCCGGGTGGTCAGCGCCCAATAAGAATCATCTCTGTATGGGAAAGGCCCTTGTGACCGCACTGGCCACAAGGGCCTTTTTCTCCTCAAGCACCTGCCACCTCCGCTCCTGCTTCACCCTTAGGGGGGAATTTCTTTCCTCCTTGACGGATGGACCGGGAACATATATGATAAATTTGTCGGGCGTTCCGCCCGTCCGCCGTCCGAGATTCTCCCCGCAGCCCCCGCACGGGCGGGTATCTCCTGGCCTGAAGGCCGGCGTTCTGGCGTTTTTTAAACTCCGCAAAAAGAGCCAGGAAGGCTCTGCAGTACCAGAAGGTAGCGCAGATAACACTTTTTGAAAAGGAGTTTTCCCCATGAAGCAAAACAGCACATCCCTGACTCGCAAGCGGCCTGTCTACAACCTGGTCCTGGCCGCCATGTTTCTGGCCTTGGGTATCATCCTGCCCTTCTTCACCGGACAGATTCCCCAGATCGGCAACATGCTGCTGCCCATGCACCTGCCGGTTTTTCTCTGCGGCCTGATCTGCGGCTGGCCCTACGGGCTGGCGGTGGGCTTGGTCTTGCCGCTGCTGCGGCATCTTCTGTTCGCTATGCCGCCCCTGATCTCTGCTGTTCCCATGGCCTTTGAGCTGGCGGCCTATGGCGGTATCGTCGGATTCCTATATGGCCGTTCTCGCTGGCAATGTGTCATAGCGCTGTACCGTTCTTTGCTCGTCGCCATGGTAGTTGGACGCGTGGTATGGGCCGCAGTCCGCATGGTCATGATCGGCGTGGTTCAGGTGCCCTTCAGTCTGGAAATTTTCCTGGCCGAGGGATTTGTCCAAGCCATCCCCGGTATCATCCTCCAGTTGGTGGTCATTCCCGTGGTAATGGTAGCATTAGATCGCACTGGTATGGTTCGCTTCCATAGACATGCACCTGAACTTGCAGACGATGTGTAACCGGAGTCCATCGCATCAATTTATCTCCGCCGGGGGCTTGGACAGAAGTCAGGTCTCCGGCATTTTCCCCTTTTCGCCCCTGTCTAACCAGGGACAAACAGACAGCGCCGCCCTAGGCGGCGCTGTCTGTTATTACGTCACGCTCATAATGAAAATCTGGCACGGGTTCCACGCATCCCACACAGTAGGCAGACACTCCAGCTCAGTGAAGCCCAGGGCGCGGTAAAAGGCGCAGGTCCGGTCATACTCCGGGTAGTGTCCCTCCTGGACCGTCTTGACCTGCAAAAAGGCATAGCCTCGCTTCCTGGCGTACTGATACGCCGCCTCAAAGAGCTTCCGGCCCAGCCCCAGGTGATGGTAGGCCGGGCGCACTCCCATCACGTAGAGTTCCGCCGCCCTCGGCCCCGTCTGTTTCAGGGCCAGAAAGCCTAGGTTCTCCCCACCCTGGCGGGCAGCCCAGAAGGGCAAGTCCCGGCTGTCCTTCACATACTCCGCCGTGCTGTCCGGCAGACCAAACCAGTCCGGCAGATCGGCCAGGATGTCGGCGGCGATGGCCGCGCGCTGATCGGGCTCGTCCACAGGGAGGATTTGATACCGCCGGGCCAGATACTCCTCCCGGGTCAGCTCCAAGATGGAGACCTCAACTTCCCGGCCAAATCGCCGGCTCCGCTCGGTTCCCACCTGCCGGAAGCCCGCGGCCAGATGGATGGCCATAGCCGCCTCCCGGCCCTCCTCGAAACTGTTTTGCAGCTTTGGCACCTTGTCTGTGACAAAGGCCCGCTCCAGCAACAGCTCCAGGGCCTTGCGGCCGTATCCCTTTCCCCGGTGGGGGGCGTACAACAGTACCCCCATGCTCCAGACGTCCGGCCCAGCGGGCTGGAAGTTGACCTCTCCCACAAAGGCCCCGTCCATCCCTCGCTGGAGATAGCCGTAGAACTGCTCTGGCTCATGGCCCACCAGGCGGTCGTGCTCAGCCTGCCAGCCCTCCGGCGGCAGGTCGATGCAGCCGGTATCCGGGTGGTAACCGGAGAAATTGACCTCCCAGCCCGCATTGTAGGCCATGGTGTCTGGGTCGGCCTCCATGGCCTGACGGAACCAGAAGTCCTCCGCTTTGGGCAGATAGACCGACAGCCGCTCCCATCGCTCCACGTCCAGGCGGAAGGTCAGCCCGTCATAGGTGCCGCCTCGGACCTGGCGGATGCCGGGCTTGCGCAGATATTCCACAAAGCCAAGCTTGTTGGCCAGACCGATCATGCGGGTATTGCCCGACCAGGTCTGCGTATACAGCTCCCGGCAGCCCCGGTCCAGCCAGTAGCGGACCCAGGCGGTGAGGGCCTTGGTCCCCCAGCCGCTGGACCAGTAAGTACTGTCGCAGACGGCCAGCCCCAAGGCCACCGGCGTGTCCGGCCCCGGCACCTCGTCCGGCCCGTGTTCCCGCCACTGGAAGTCCTCCGTCATTAGATAGGCGCTCACGGTGCCGATGTGCACCCCCTGGGCGGTGTCGATCTCCAAAAACCAGCGCAGTTCCTCCCCCTTGGGGGCCTTGGTTCGCAGCCAATCCAGCCGCCGCTGGCGGTATGCCTCCGGATCAAAGGTACGAAAATAGTCCTCCTTCTCCCAAGGGGCGTCCCAGAGGCCCCATTGGGTGTCCACCGTGTTCCAGCGCACCTCATCGTCGATATCGCTCTCCCGGTAGTCCCGGAGGAGCACGTCTTTGTATTTCATCTGCATAAAATAGTTTCCTCCAAATTTGGTTTGGAGGGTTTGGGTTCAGGCGCACACCCTCCCGGCGCGCTCCATCTTCTTCCTCATGTATATCCGTCCTTTCTGTCATTTCTATACGGCCTGAGCCGCTGGCAATATTATACCGCCGATGTTCTCCAGTGTAAAGAAACAAATCGGCCGGATCCCCATTGGGGGTCCGGCCTCAGTTCTCTAAAAAGCCTGTATCATTTGCGGCACACACACCGCGCCTTTTCCCAGGCTATGCCTTGTGGTCTTCCACGATGGCGCCGCTGCGGAAGGCGGCCACCAGGGACATCAGATCGTCGATCTGCTCCTGGAGCTGGCGGCCCACGTCGGTCTCCGCGATCTTCATGCGGTGCTCCATGCGCTCGAAGATCACCGAGGTGGAGGCAATGTCCCGGTTGCCCCGGATGGCGTCCGCCCGTCCGGCAAAAGGCTCGTGAGACACCAGGCGCAGGCAGTTGGAGTTGTAGATCAAAGTATAGCCCGCGATGCCCGTGGTCTTTTGGTATGCCTTGCAGAAGCCGCCGTCGATGACCAGCAGCTTGCCGCCCCCCTTGATGGGGCTCTCCCCCTTCTTGGACTTGACGGGGATGTGGCCGTTGATGATGTGGCAATGCTCCCCCTCCAATCCGAATTCGTTTAGGATGCGGTCACACACCTGGGGGTCGTTGTACAGGCGGTAATAGGCGTTCTTGGGCTCGGTCCAGGTGTCCTCGTCCTTGATGAAGCGCCGCTCGAAGGTGGTCATCCGGTCCCGGCCGAAGATGGGGCTGTTCCGCCCGGCCCACAGCCACCACAAAAAGTCCATGCCAAACTGCCGCTCGTCAGAGCCGGGCTTGCTGTAATAGGCCCGGCGGGCGGTGAGGTCGGCGTAGTCCAAAAACGCCTTGCCGGACAGCTCCTTGCAGCCGATGGACAGCTTCAAAAATTCCCCGTCCTCCGTCATGGGGATGCAGCCGTGGAAGAGCACGTTGCCGTTGAACACCTTGTACAGGCTGCCCTTGGAGTACAAAAAGCGCACATGCCGCTGGAGCTTCTGGCTGTACAGGAAGGAGCGGGTGAGCTGGCTGATGAGCTTGTCCTCCTCCGGGGTGAGGGCGTAGGGGTCCTTGGAGTCCACGGTGGGGAAGTCCAGGTCTTCCATGGGGTAGTCGGCCTCCCCGATGCGCACGGTGCCCTTCTCATAGTCGATCTTGTCCAGCAGCAGCCGGTCGTCCATGCCGAAGCTGGGGTTGCGGAGGATCTTCTGCCCCTCCAGCTTGAACAGGATGATGGTGATGGCCTTGTGCATCCGGGCGGCGAGCAGTTTGTCCTTCTCGCTGTACCGGGCCTCGTCGCCGTTGGAGAGCTTGACGGCGAACTGCTTGACGTCGCAGTCCTTATAGACCTCGTTGGCAAACACCGACAGGGGCCGCAGGGAGATGCCGTAGCCCATCTCGATGACCTCCAGGTTGTTGTACCGCAGGGAGTTGGCCAGCACTGTGGCTACCAGCGTCCGGGAGCCGGAGGCCGCCCCCATCCAAAGAATATCGTGGTTGCCCCACTGGATGTCCACGCTGTGGTAGTCCATCAGGGAATCCAAGATGATGTCCGCCCCAGGCCCCCGGTCGAAGATGTCCCCCACCAGGTGGAGGTGATCCACCGCCAGGCGCTTGATGAGCTCGCACAGCTGCACCAGGAAATTGGGCGCCCGGTCCAGGTCGATGATGGTGTTGATGATGTTCTCGTAGTAGTCCCGCTTGTCGTTGTCCTCGTAGTGGGTGTGGAGCATCTCGTCGATGATGTAGGCGTACTCCGGCGGCATGGCCTTGCGCACCTTGGAGCGGGTATACTTGGAGCTGACCAGCCGGCACACCTCGATGAGTCGGTGGAAGGTAATGCGGTACCACTCCCGCAGGTCGTCCACCGTCTGGCTGATCTCCTCCAGCTTCTCCTTTGGGTAGTAGATGAGGGTGGCCAGGGTGTCCCGCTCGGCCCGGGACAGGCTGGTGCCGAACAGGTCGTCCAGCTTTTCCCGCACCACGCCGGAGGCGGAGTTGAGGATATGTAAAAACGCCTCGTACTCCCCGTGGACGTCGGAGATGAAGTGCTCCGTGCCCTTGGGCAGGTTCAAAATAGCCTGCAGGTTGATGATCTCCGTGCTGGCGGCCTGGACGTTTGGGTACTGCCGGGCCAGCATTTTCAGGTAGTGAAGGTTTTCCGGACGGTACGCCTTGCTCTGCTTCATGGCGGGAGCCTCCTTATGGGATCTTGATGGCTCTATTATCGCACAGCAGAGGAAAAAATGGAAGAGGGATCTATCAGATCTCCCCAGGTCAAATGTCGGGATATCTGTACTGGATGGACCGCTCCAGCAGCAGTGCGCCCCCGCCGTCATACAGCCGGATGGTCACCGGGACCGTGTTGTCGTAGATGTTCCCCAGCATGACCCGCTCCAGAAGGCTCTCCCAACTCCCGTCATCCTCCGAGCGCGCCTCGACCCTTCCCGACAGCACTCCCTCCCCCTCTGGCAGGAGCTCCACCGTGTAGGTCTGGTCGAAGTCGTACCGCCGCCCGTTCAGGCTCCCGCTGCCCGCGAGGGTGAGCTCCGCCTCTCCCCGGCTCACTGCCGGGTCGTCGCAGAGCAGGAGCAGGTCCACATAACTCACATCAAAAACGCCCCAGTCGGGCCTGGCCACGGTGAAGGTCACGTCCTCCTGCCGCTCCACATAAAGCGTCCTCCTGAGGTACCAGCCATACAGCGGATCCGCATTTTGGGCGAACAGGCCGAAAAAGTACCCGTATCCCGTCCTGCCCATGATCGTGACCATATCCCCGTCCCGCCGCTCCAGCAGGATCTCCGACGGGCCCACCATGGCCTGCCGCTCCGCCTGGCGGAAGGCCCACTCCTTCGTCAGGAGATGGCCCCCCAGCAGCAGCCAGATGAGATATGCCCCAAAGACGATGCACACCAGGTTGCGGGCCACCCGCCAGGGCCGGGACAGGCGGGGGATCTTGGCCGTCACCTTGTCCCACAGCCGCCGCCATGCCGCCCCCAGGCTCTCTCTGCCCCGCCGCAGCTTCTCCATCATCAGCTCTCCCCTCCTGTCAGGTCGATGCGCAGGCGCACGTCCCTGCCGTCCCGGTCATAGCGCAGCTCGATCCAGCTGGCCGACCGGTCCACCTCGCTGATCGACGCCTCATATTCGCTGGTCCACAGGCCGGTGGCGTGGGCATTGCCGGTCAGGGAACGCTGGGTCTGCCAGGTGTAGATCACCTCTGGGTCATTAGAACTCCAATAGTAGTTCCCCAGGTCGTCCACGGCGTAGAAGTCCCGGAACGCGGCGCACCTCTCCGTGGAGGGCAGCAGGCTGGTGGCCCGCACGGTCAGGTACAGGGCGGTGTTCTCCTCCACAGCGTACTCATAGACCTCGCCCTCGTATTCCTCCCTGGCCACGAACGCCTCGTTAGCCCACACCGCGGCAGCGGGCACGGTGAAGGTATAGCCGTCGCTCTCGTCCCGGCACTCTGGCGACAGCTCCGTGATGGTGTAATGTTCCCGGTATCCGTCATAGCCGGGAAAGTCCAGCCACCAGCGCAGGTCGCTCTCCCCAAAGCCCACCCGCTGGGAGAACCCCAGGGACAGCCACACCGCCGCCACGACGCATACGATCAGCACCCGCCGGGACCACAGCCACAGGTAGCCCAGCCAGGGCTTATGGACGGCGGCCAGCTGCCGCCCCACCTCGTCCGGGTCCCCCATGGAGGCCAGGGCCTGCTGTTCCGCCTCGTACACGGTTAGGTCTTTCTCCCGCAGGATGGCCTCCGCCTTGTCCTCCAGGTGGGCCAGCAGCTCTTCCTCCACCGCCGCCCGGTCCGGCTTGAAGCGGATGTGGGCGCAGGCCTGGAACGCCCAGCTCTTCCAGCTGATGTTGTCCATGGCCCCACCTCACGCCAGGGCGGGGGCATCGCCGTATACCACTCCGTTCACCTTTTCTGTGAAGAAGCGCCATTCTTCCCGCTTTTCCTCCAGTCGCTTCAGGCCCTTCTTGGTGATGTGGTAATACTTCCGTACCCGGCCTGTGGGGGCCTCCTTCTCGTAGGAGCGGACGCATTTCTCCTGTTCCAGCCCGTGGAGAATGGGGTACAGGGTGCCCTCCTTCAGTTCAAAGGTTTTGTCGCTGCGCCGGGACAGCTCGGCGATCATCTCATAACCGTACATGTCCCCGGTTTTCAGCAGGGACAGCACCAGCAGCGTGGTACTGCCGGACAGCAGGCTCTTGTCTACCTTCATGGTTCATCCTCCTTTGATGATGTGTGGAGACGTCATATTTGCCGCAGGCGCTTCGGCATTCGCAGTTCCATTTCAGTATGGCGCGCCTCTTCATACCTTGATGATCTAGGTATATTTTACCTCGATAATCTAGGTGTGTCAACACTGGGTTTCACAAAACAAAAAAGCGCCGTGCAGTTCAAATTGAACTGCACGGC
>OGYF01001084.1_pt1 | contig 24408 bp, 20 predicted proteins | sample 1576451 | NCBI WGS metagenome assembly OGYF01 (sample SAMEA3541505, study PRJEB24748) | human gut metagenome | biome: human gut; feature: human-associated habitat; material: faeces | place: China | collected 2012
TCAGGCGCTGGAGAGCGCCCGCCGGGAGGCGTATGAAGCCGGCAAGGCCGACGCCGCCAAGGAGCGTCAGCCGTCCCCCTCCACCCCGGAGACATCCGCCCCTGAGCTTCCCCTCACCCCAGCGGACGCCGTCTCACCGGAGTGTGTAGCCGCTCCCGCTGCCGACGCACCGCAGTCCTCCACCGGAGGAACAGGTCAAGCCCTGTAAAAACCCCGACACAAAGCCTATGACCCTCTGGTTACAGTGTCTGCCAAACACCGTGCAGCCCCGGTAAGCAGTCGGTGCTGAGCTAAAATACCGCCGGTGCAGCAACCCTCAAAATACCATGCGGAATCGGCAGAACACCATGCAGCACCGATAGAACACCATGCAGCACCGATAGAACACTGTCCTTGACTTCCCCACCGGCATCTGCTGCAATCCCCCGTGTTCGCTCGGAGGGCGAGTCGTTCGGAGAAATGACAGCCGGATAAGGCGCAGACTGAAATGTCTGTCCTTATCCGGCTTTTTGTCTGGGAAAGGAGCGATCCCATGGAGTTAAAATTTCTCCCCTCCCTGCTGGGGGCGGAGAGCCTGTGGCTGGCCATGCCCATCGCAGAGGTGCTGACGGCCCTCTATGCCGCCTATGCCATGAAACGCTATACCCGTGCGCTACCGCTGAGCACGAGATAAAAAGGACGCCGGTCACTTAACCGGCGTCCTTTTGGTATTTTATGGATCACTTCCACAGAGAGCAGATCAGATCCGTATAGTCGGAGGGGTTCTCCAGCGGCAGACCCGCAATGAGCATGGCCTGATTCAGCAGAATCTCGGCATACTTTTTGGCCCGGTCGGGGTCCGTGATGCGGGCGGACTCCAGAGCGGCGAAGGCGGGATGCTCCACGTTCACCTCCAGAATACGCTTGGCCTTCAGGGCGAGGTCTGGCTGCACGGCGGCGAAATACTTCTCCATCTCGAAGGTCATGCCCTCACCGCTGGTGAGGCAGACGGGATGGGACTTCAGCTTGCTGGAGGCCTTCACCTGATCCACCCGGCTTCCCAGCGTCTCCTTCAGGAAATCCAGCGTCTCCTGATGATCCGCCGTCTCCGCCTGCTTCTCGTCCCCCAGCTCCAGATCGCCGTCCACGGCGGAGCGGAATGCCTTGTCGCCATAGGTGCGGAAGATATCGGGGATGAACTCGTCGGTCTTATCGGTGAAGTACAGGATCTCCATGCTGCGATCCTTCAGCAGCTCCGTCTGGGGCAGATGATCCACCGCCTCCACGCTGTCGCCGGAGGCGTAATAGATATACTTTTGCTCCTCCGGCATCCGGGAAACGTACTCACCCAGCGTCACCAGCTTCTTCTGGGTGGAGGAGTAGAACAGCAGCAGATCCTGCAGCTTTTCCTTCATGGCGCCGTAGTTGTTCAGGGCGCTGAGCTTCAGCTGGCGGCCGAAGCTGCGGTAGAACTTCTCATAGCCCTCCCGGTCGTCCTTCAGCATCCGCTCCAGTTCGCTGCGGATCTTCTTCTCCAGATTGTTGGAGATGACCTTCAGCTGGCGGTCGTGCTGCAGCAGCTCACGGGAGATGTTCAGGCTCAGGTCCGGGGAGTCCACCACGCCACGGACAAAGTTGAAGCACTCCGGCAGCAGATCGGCGCACTTATCCATGATCATCACGCCGCTGGAATACAGCTGCAGGCCCGGCTCGAAGTCCTCGGTATAGTACTGGCCGGAGGGCTGGGAGGGAATGAACAGCAGGGCCTTATAGGTAACGGCCCCCTCCGCAGAGACGGTGATCACCGACTGGGGCGGAGCGAAATCCCCGAAGTGCTCCTGATAGAACTTGTCGTACTCCTCCCGTGTGACCTCGCTCTTCTTCCGCTGCCACAGGGGGACCATGCTGTTGAGGGTCTCCCACTCCTTGATCTCCTCATACTCCGGCTTGTCCTCCGGACAGCTCTCCTTGCGCTTGGAGCGGGTCATTTCCATACGGATGGGGAAGCGGATATAGTCGGAGTACTTCTTCACCAGACGCTGGAGGGTGTGCTCCTGCAGGTACTGGCTGTACTCCTCCGGCTCCTCGTCGGCCTTCAGGTGCATGATGATATCCGTACCCACAGTGTCCTTCCGGCAGGGTTCGATGGTATAGCCCTCCACGCCGTCGGACTCCCAGCGCCAGCCCTGCTCATCGCCGTACTTCCGTGTGACGACGGTAATGTGGTCGGCCACCATGAAGGCGGAATAAAATCCCACACCGAACTGGCCGATAACGTCGCTCTCGGTGTCCTTATCCAGCTCCTGACGGAACTGGAAGGTACCGCTGGAGGCGATGACGCCCAGATTCTGCTCCAGATCGGTATCGTTCATGCCGATGCCGTTGTCGCTGACGGTGAGGGTGCGGGCCTCCTGATCGGGGCGGATGGTGATGGCGAAATCCTCCCGCTTCATGCCCACCTGTTCATCCGTCAGGGAGCGGTAGCACAGCTTGTCGATGGCGTCGGAGGCGTTGGACAAGATCTCCCGCAGGAAGATCTCCTTATGGGTGTAGATGGAGTGGATCATCAGCTCCAGCAGACGCTTGGACTCCGCCTGAAATTCTTTTCTTTCCATAGTTGATTCCTCTTTTCTAATAGATCGGGAGACGCCGCAGCGCCTCCCGCTTTTTACCTGTTCAGCTGCGCTGGCGTTTGCTGCACAGCAGATAGCCCAGTCCCGTGAGCACCGTGGCCACAGCGGAGACGATCATGGTGAGCTTCAGCAGCAGCCGCACGGCCTTGCTCTCCAGCAGATAATCCGTCACCTGCCGGACGCAGCGGCCCACAGCACCCAATAGCCGGCCCGCCAGACCCGTCACCTTGTGGAGAAGTCCCTTCCCCAGCGACAGGATGCGCCGTGTCAGAGGCAGGGCGTGTGACGCCAGCTGCCGAGCCTTGTGTACCTTGGTCGAAAGCATTTCCATCCCTCCCCATTTCTCTATGGTCAATTATAGACAGTCTGTCCGTTATTGTCAATTCCCGCCGGGGCGGGGCGTGTAAACTTCCTGTGAACAATGGGATAAAAAAGCTGCGGTAGGGCTTACGCTCTACCGCAGGGGACATTATTCGCCGCTTCCGGTGGGGGCCGCCACCGGATCGATGGCGGTCAGGACACCCACCACCACAAACCGGGCATCCTCAAACTCATACGAGCAGGTGGAGAGGGTCACCAAATGGGCGCTGGAGAGGTCCTCTGGCACCGGCGTCCTGGACTCGAACCGGGACGAGCGCACCAGCGCACTCACCGTATCTGCCGACAGCACCGTGGAGTACACGGCGTCGTCATAGTCCACCACGGACCCGGCGATCAGGTCCAGCCGGTAGCTCTGCTGCGGGGTGTAGAGGTACAGATAGGGGTGGGCGTCGTAGAACTCCTGCTTCTTATACTGCACCAGTGCGCCGAACATGGCGCCGGACTTCATGTGATGGCCGTAGACCAGCGTATTCTGGTCGGAGAAGTCCGAGCGATTGACGTAGTCCATGAAGATGGTGCCGTTCTTGTTCCATGTGCCGTCCAGCAGGCGATAGAGGTAGTAGTCGTTGTCCTCCGCCTGCACGATGGGGTAGTTCAGGCCCGTGTCCGCCCCGTAGAGCCACGCCACGATGTCGCTGTTGACGCCTTCCAGCGCCGCAAAGTCCACGTAGACCTGCTCCGGCTCCCCCTCCGGCTCCTCATCGCTGCTCAGGTCCGGGATGTAGACGTATTTGCCGGCATCCTTCAGCACCTCGTCGCTCTTGTGCTTTTCCAGCATATAGCTGCCGATCTGATAGGCTGCAAAGAGAAATACACCTATGAATACCGCCAGCAGGATATAGTATACCGCTTTCTTCATACCGGAGCCCTCCCTGTTGATTTTTTACATTATACCAGATGGCCCACCGCTTTTCAAGAAAAAGCTTGATGCGCCAAGGGGCCGGGACAGGGGTTTCTGCGCTGGACAGGGGGCGGCAGATGTGGTATGATAGCTTAGATTGACAAGGCAAGAAAGGTGTGAGACAAATGCAGGTAGAGAGCCTGAGCTGGTTCCCCGGTCACATGACCAAGACCCGGCGGATGATCGCCGCCGAGATCGGGCATATGGACGCCGTGTGCGAAATTCTGGATGCCCGCATCCCGCTGGCCAGCCGGAACCCGGATGTGGACGAGCTGACGGCGGGCAAGCCCCGTCTGGTGGTGCTGAACCGGGTGGATCAGGCCGATCCCGGCCAGACCCGGCGCTGGGCTGCCTACTTCCGGGAGAAGGGCTATGCCGTGCTGGAGGCCAACGCCAAGGGCGGCGCCGGCACCGCCCAGTTCGCCGCCGCCGTACGGGAGCTGCTGCGGGATAAACTGGAGGCCTATGCTCAGAAGGGGCAGGTGGGACGTGTGGTGCGGGTCATGGTGCTGGGCATCCCCAACGTGGGAAAATCCACCTTTATCAATAAGGTAGCCCGCCGCAAGACCGCAAAAGCCGAGGACCGGCCCGGCGTCACCCGCAGCAAGCAGTGGGTGCCGGTGGACAGCACGCTGGAGCTGCTGGACACGCCGGGTATCCTGTGGCCCAAGTTCGACGACCCGGAGGTGGGCAAGCGTCTGGCCTTCACCGGGGCCATCAAGGACGACGTGCTGGACATCGAGGAGCTGGCCTGCTATCTCATGGAATATCTGGGACAGCACTATGCCTCCGTGCTGGAGGAGCGGTATAAGATCGCCGTGGAGCCGGAGGACAGCGGGTATGACCTGCTGGAAAAGGCCGGGCGCAAGCGGGGCTTTCTCATGCGGGGGGCGCAGGTGGACACCGAGCGCATGGCCCGCATCCTGTTGGACGAGTTCCGGGGCGGCAAGCTGGGCCGCTTCACGCTGGAGACGGTGGAGGATGCCACATGACGGACTTCTCGCTGGAAAAGGCCGCCATGGCCCGTGGCTGCACCGCTGTATGCGGCTGCGACGAGGCGGGGGCCGGGCCGCTGATGGGGCCGGTATACGCAGCGGCAGTGATCCTGCCGGTGGACGGCTGCATCCCCGGCCTTGACGACAGCAAGAAGCTGACGGAGAAGAAGCGGGAGGCTCTGTTCGACGTCATCTGCCAGCAGGCGGCGGCGTGGGCGGTGGCCTCCGTCAGTGCAGAGGAGATCGACGCAACGGACATCCTCAGCGCCCGGATGAAGGCCATGCAGCTGGCCATCAACGCTCTGGCGATCCCGGCGGATTATGCCCTCATCGACGGCAACCGGGATCACGGAAGGTCCTCCGCCATCACCACGCCCCATGAGACGGTGGTGGGCGGGGACGGGCGCTCGGCGTCCATTGCCGCAGCGTCGGTGCTGGCTAAGGTGAGCCGGGACCGGTATGTGTGCCGGGTACTGGACTCTCTGTACCCGCAGTATCAGTTCGCCAAACACAAGGGCTACGGCACCAAGCTGCACTACGCCATGCTGGACCAATACGGGCCATGTCCGGAGCACCGGATGAGCTTTCTCACCAAGTGGAAGGAGCGGCGCACATGAGCCGGGCGGAAGGCGTATGGGGCGAGGCCCAGATCGCCAACTATCTGCGGCGCAGGCGCTATGAGCTGCTGGCCCATAGCTATCACTGCCGGTTCGGGGAGATCGACCTCATCGCCCGCAAGGGCGGCGTGCTGTGCTTCGTGGAGGTCAAGACCCGCAGCAATCTGGCCTGCGGCCTGCCCAGAGAGTACGTCACCGCCGCCAAGCAGGAGCGCATCCGCAAGACGGCGGCCTTCTATCTGATGGAAAAGGGGCTGGACTGCCCCGTCCGCTTCGACGTGGCAGAGGTCTACACCGACGGGGCGCACTCCCCCGCCGCCACCCACATAGAATACATCGAAAACGCATTTTGAGGTGATACATACGATTCCCTATTTTGACGCACACTGCGACACCATCCACCGCTGCCACACGGCGGGGACGCCCTTCCGGGACCCGGAGCTGCGGGCCTTCTACGACATTGCGGGTAATTTGCGCCGCAGCGGCGGACACATCGATCTGGAGCGGGCCGGGGGCTTTGCCCGCTACGCCCAGTTCTTTGCCCTGTATCAGAGCCCCCAGCTGGTGCCGAAGGGCAGCTCCATGCCGGAGCAGGGCGTTCTGCTCCATCAGCGGTTCCTGCGGGAGATGGAGGAGAACCGGGAGCGCATCCTCCCCTGCCGCACCGGGGCGGAGGTGGACGAGGCTGTGGGGCAGGGCAAGGCGGCGGCGCTGCTGAGCATCGAGGGCGCCGAGCTGCTGGACTGCGACATCCGGCGGCTGGACACTGCCTATGACTGGGGCGTGCGGCTGCTGAACCCGGTGTGGAACTACGCCAACCGTCTCTCCGGCTCCAATGCCCAGCAGCCGGAGCAGGGACTGACCGCCTACGGCCGGGACTTCCTGCGGCGGATGGAGGAGCTGTCCATCTACGTGGATGTGTCCCATCTGTCGGATGCGGGCTTCTGGGACGTGGTGCGTCTTTCCCGGCGGCCTGTGGTGGCCTCCCACTCCAACAGCCGGGCCATCTGTCCCCATCGGCGCAACCTCACCGACGATATGTTCCGGGCCATCCGGGACAGCGGCGGCGTGGCAGGTCTTAACTACTACCAGCACTTTGTGGGCGACGACCCCACCATGGAAGGGCTGGTGCGCCATGTGGAGCATTTTCTGGAGCTGGACGGGGAAAGGTCCCTGTGTCTGGGCGGCGACATGGACGGCTGCGAGCTGCTGGCCGGCGGGATGCGGGGTCTGGAGGATGTGCCGCTGCTGTGGCAGGCGCTGGCGGACCGGGGCTATCCCCAGTCGCTGCTGGAGGATCTGTTCTGGAACAATCTGCGGCGGCTGATATAAAATCGGGAGAGGAGGCGGCGCATGGCGCTGTATGCTCTGGGGGACCTGCATCTGTCCCTCAATTCCAACAAATCCATGGAGATCTTCGGAGACGGCTGGCAGGACTATGTGTCCCGGCTGAAGGATGCCTTCTCCGCTCTGAGGCCGGAGGACGTCACCGTGCTGTGCGGCGACCTGTCCTGGGGCATGAGTCTGGAGGAATCGCTGGAGGACTTCCGGTTCATCGACGCCCTGCCGGGGAAGAAGTATCTGCTCAAGGGCAACCACGACTACTGGTGGAACACCGCCGCCAAGATGGAGCGGTTCTTCCGGGAGCATGAGCTGACCACCATGGAAATTCTCCACAACAACTGTAAGTTCTACGGGGAGCTGGCCCTGTGCGGCACCCGCGGGTGGTTTTACGAGCTGGACAACCAGGGGACCCACAACGAAAAGGTGCTGCTGCGGGAGATCGGGCGGCTGGAGAGCTCTCTGAAGGCGGCGGGGGAGCACGAGAAGCTGGTGTTTCTCCACTATCCGCCCCTGTATCAGGGCTACCGCTGCCCGGAGATCCTGCGGCTGCTGAAGGAGTACGGCGTGAAGCTGTGCTGCTACGGCCATCTGCACGGCGCTTCCCACCGCCGGGCCATCGAGGGAATGTGGGATGGAACGGAGTTTTCGCTGGTGTCGGCGGACTATCTGAAATTTGTTCCCAAAAAAATTTGCGAATGATGCAAAAAAGGTGTGGAAATTGAAATTGTTTTCTGGTATTATATAAAATTGCATTGATTATAAATGAATGCTGAACGGAGGAAAAGTCAAAATGAGTGTAAAGTCCTGTGAAAATCTGGAAAAGAGCCAGGTCAAGCTGACCATCGAGGTCGGCGCAGAAGAATTCGAGAAGGCTGTCAACAAGGCCTATCTGCAGATGCGTGGCAAGATGAATGTCCCCGGCTTCCGCCCCGGCAAGGCTCCCCGCAAGATCATCGAGGGGATGTACGGCGCTGAGGTCTTTTACGAGGAGGCTGTGAATATCGTGCTGCCCGACGCCTATGAGGCCGCCGTGCAGGAGCAGAAGCTGGAGGTCGTGGGCTATCCCCAGGTGGAGCTGGAGTCCTGCGGCAAGGACGGCGTGGTCTTTCAGTGCACCGTGGCGGTGTATCCCGAGGTGACGCTGGGCCAGTACAAGGGTCTGGAGGCCCCCCGTGCCGAGGTGAAGGTCATGGCCGCCGACGTCAACGCCCGTCTCAAGGAGATGGCCGAGCGCAACAGCCGTCTGGTGAGCGTGGAGCGTGCCGTGAAGAAGGGCGACACCGCCACCATCGACTTCGAGGGCTTCGACAACGGCGTGGCTTTCGACGGCGGCAAGGGCGAAAACTTCGATCTGGAGATCGGCTCCGGCAGCTTTGTCCCCGGCTTTGAGGATCAGCTCGTCGGCATGAAGGCCGGTGAGGAGAAGGATATCGACATCACCTTCCCTGAGAATTACACCCCCGAACTGGCCGGCAAGCCCGTTGTGTTCCATGTGAAGGTCAACGAGGTGAAGGTCAAGGAGATCCCCGCCATGGACGACGAGTTTGCCAAGGACGTCTCCGAGTTCGACACCCTGAAGGAGCTGAAGGCCGATCTGAAGAAGAAGATCACCGGGGAGCGCAAGGAGTCCGCTCAGCGGGCCTTCGAGGACGTGCTGATGCAGAAGGTGGCCGAGGGCATCACCTGCGATATCCCCGATGCCATGGTGAATCTGCAGGCTGAGCAGATGGCCAACAACTTCAAGCAGCAGCTGGCCTCTCAGGGCATCCCCTTTGACCAGTATCTGAAGATGACCGGCACCACCGAGGCCGACTTCCTGTCTCAGGCCCACGGCCCCGCTCAGGAGCAGGTCCGCATGGATCTGGCCGTGGAGGCCATCATCAAGGCCGAGGGTCTGGAGGCCACCGACGACGAGGTGAACGCCGAGATGCAGAAGCTGGCCGACAAGTACGGCATGGATCTGGAGTCCGTGAAGAAGTATCTGCCCGCCGCTCAGGTGCGGGAGCAGGTCATCCGTGAGAAGGTGGTCAAGCTGGTGGCGGACAGCGCCGTGGCCGTGGCCCCCGAGGCGGAGGAGAAGAAAGAAGATAAGGCGGAGGAGACTGCCGAATAAAACCGGCGCATTCTGCTAAAATCGCAAACGGGCGGGTATACTTTGAACATCTATCTGTACAGGAGGCATATTTTATGAGTTTAGTTCCTTATGTTGTGGAGCAGACCAACCGGGGCGAGCGTTCCTACGACATTTTCTCCCGGCTGCTCAATGACCGCATCATCTTCCTGGGCGAAGAGGTCAATGATACCACAGCCAGTCTGGTGGTGGCACAGCTGCTGTATCTGGAGGCACAGGACCCCGACAAGGACATCCAGATGTACATCAACAGCCCCGGCGGCTCTGTGACGGCGGGTATGGCCATCTACGACACCATGCAGTATATCAAGTGCGACGTGTCCACCATCTGCATCGGCATGGCGGCCAGCATGGGCGCTTTCCTGCTGTCCTCCGGGGCCAAGGGCAAGCGCATCGCCCTGCCCAATGCCGAGGTGATGATCCACCAGCCCTCCGCCGGGACCCAGGGTAAGGTCACGGATATGGAGATCGACGTGGAGCATTTTCTGAAGATCAAGCAGCGGATGAACAAGATCCTCTCCGAAAACACCGGCAAGACCCCGGAGCAGGTGAAGCTGGACTCCGAGCGGGACAACTGGATGACCGCTGAGGAGGCCCGTGACTACGGTCTGGTGGACAAGGTCATTTTCAAGAGGTAAATCATGGCAGAAGACAAGAAAAATCTGCGCTGCTCCTTCTGCGGCAAGCCGGAGGGGCAGGTACATCGTATGATCCAGGGTCCCGGCGGCGTTCGCATCTGCGACGAGTGCGTTCAGCTGTGTATGTCCATTCTGGACGACGGCTACACCCCCGGCATGGGGGAGGACGTGCAGACGATGGATCAGCTGCCCACCCCCCGTGAGATCCGGGAGGTGCTGGATCAGTACGTCATCGGGCAAGAGGATGCCAAGGTGGCTTTGTCGGTGGCGGTATACAACCACTATAAGCGCATTTTCTTCGGCGGCGGCGAGGATGTGGAGCTGCAGAAGAGCAACATCCTCATGATCGGCCCCACCGGCTCCGGCAAGACGCTGTTCGCCCAGACACTGGCCCGTGTGCTGAAGGTACCATTTGCCATTGCCGATGCCACCACCCTCACCGAGGCGGGCTATGTGGGCGACGACGTGGAGAACATCCTGCTGCGGCTTTTGCAGGCGGCGGATTTCGATGTGGAGCTGGCGGAGCGGGGCATCATCTATGTGGATGAGATCGACAAGATCGCCCGCAAGAGCGAGAACACCTCCATCACCCGTGACGTGTCCGGCGAGGGCGTGCAGCAGGCACTGCTGAAAATTCTGGAGGGTACCGTGGCCAACGTGCCGCCTCAGGGCGGGCGCAAGCACCCCCATCAGGAGTTCATCCAGATCGACACCCACAACATCCTCTTCATCTGCGGCGGCGCCTTCGACGGTCTGGAGAAGATCATCGAGCAGCGCACCGATCGCAAGGGGATCGGCTTCGACGCCGTGGTGGAGAGCAAGGCTGAGCGCCGGACGGGCCAACTGCTAAAGGAGGTCCAGCCCCACGATCTGCTGAAATTCGGCATCATCCCGGAGCTGGTAGGCCGTATGCCGGTGATGGTGACCCTCAACGGTCTGGGCCGGGACGATCTGGTGCAGATCCTCACCCAGCCGAAAAACGCACTGGTGAAGCAGTATCAGAAGCTTCTGGAATACGACGATGTGGAGCTGGTATTCCAGCCGGAGGCGCTGGACGCCGTGGCCGATCAGGCCATTGAGCGGAACATCGGCGCACGTGGTCTGCGGGCCGTGATGGAGGGACTTCTCACCAGGATCATGTACGAGATCCCCTCCGACCCCACCATCACCCGTGTGACCATCACACCGAAGGCAGTCCTAAAGACCGGAGAGCCGGAGATCACCCGTGATCCCCAGCGCACGGAGCGGCCCGGCCGCACCCGTGACGGCAAGGCGGAGCACGATCCCTCCGCCCCGGCATCCTAACGAATCATGAGGAGAGGCGAACCCGTTCGTCTCTCCTCTTTTCCACAGCAAAGGAGACCAGTTATGAATACCATCAATATCCCCGTTCTGGCGCTGCGGGGCATGACCGCCTTCCCCGGCGAAACTGTAAGCTTCGACGTGGAGCGGGAGATTTCCATTTTTGCGCTGGACAACGCTATGGAGGGCGACCGTCGTCTGTTTCTGGTGACGCAGCGGAAGATCGGCGTCTCCGAGCCAGAGGAGCAGGATCTCTACGAGATCGGCACGGTGTGCCATGTGCTCCAGATCATCAAGACCTCCGAGACTACGGTACGGGTGCTGGTGGAGGGTGAGCAGCGGGCGAGACTGCACCGCCTGTGGCAGGCCTCCCCGTTTTTGCAGGCCAATGTGGAGCTGCTGGAGGATGCCCCCTACCGAAGCACCTCTCATACGGAGGCGCTGCTGCGGCAGACCTACGCCATCTTCGGTGCCTATAAGGAGCTGTCCCCCCAGATGTCTGACGAGGTGGTGGCGCAGGTGCTGGATCAGCGTGATCCCGGCCGTCTGGCGGATTTCATCGCCCAGAACCTGACCCTCCGCCATCAGGATCGGCAGCGGGTACTGGATCAGCTGCATCCGGTGAAGCGGCTCCAGCTGGTCAATGACATCCTCACCCACGAGGTGGACGTCATGGGTCTGGAGTTCGAGATGGAGCAGAAGGTGCGCCAGCGGGTGGCGCAGGTCCAGAAGGACATGATCCTCCGGGAACAGCTGAAGGTGCTGCAGCACGAGCTGGGAGAGGACGGCGACGAGGAGCTGTCGGATTATGAGGCCCGCATCACCGCCCTGCACCTGCCGGAGGAGCTGCACCGCAAGCTCATGAAAGAGGTAGACCGGCTGGCCAAGCAGCCCTTCGGCAGCGCCGAGGGCTCCGTCATCCGCAACTATCTGGACGTGTGTCTGGAGCTGCCGTGGGGCAAGTATACCCGTGACCGGGCGGACGTGGCGCAGGCCCGGCGCATCCTTGACCGGGATCACTTCGGTCTGGAGCAGGTGAAGGAGCGTATTCTGGAGTTCGTGGCGGTGCGGCAGCTGAGCCCCGACTCCAAGGGGAAGATCCTCTGTCTGGTGGGGCCTCCCGGCGTGGGCAAGACCTCCATCGCCCTGTCGGTGTCCAAGGCCCTGCACCGGAAGATGGCCCGGCTGAGTCTGGGCGGCGTCCGGGACGAGGCGGACATCCGGGGCCACCGCAAGACCTACATCGGCGCCATGCCGGGCCGCATCATCGACGCCATCTCCCGCAGCGGCTCCATGAATCCCCTGTTGGTGCTGGACGAGATCGACAAGCTGGGCAGCGATATGCGGGGTGACCCCGCCTCCGCCCTGCTGGAGGTGCTGGACAGCGAGCAGAACTACGCCTTCCGGGATCACTATCTGGAGATCCCGGTGGATCTGAGTCAGGTGCTGTTCATCACCACCGCCAACACCACCTCCACCATTCCCCGGCCCCTGCTGGACCGGATGGAGGTCATCGAGCTCACCAGCTACACCGACGAGGAGAAGCTGCAGATCGCCAAGCGCTATCTGCTGCCCCGGCAGATGAAGGAGCATGGGCTGAAAAAGACCCAGCTGCGCCTGTCGGACGACGCCATCCGGCAGATCATCTCCGGCTATACCAGAGAATCCGGCGTTCGGCTGTTGGAGCGGCAGCTGGGCAAGGTGTGCCGCAAGACCGCCATGCGTCTGGTGGACGGTGGGGAGAAGCGGGTGAATGTGACCCCCGACTCCCTGCGGGAGCTGTTGGGCGTGGTGCGTTATCAGGACGGCGTACATAGCACACGGAATCAGGTGGGCGTGGTGAACGGTCTGGCCTGGACCGAGGTAGGCGGCGAAATTCTGGAGGTGGAGGCCGGCGTCATGGAGGGCTCCGGCAAGCTGGAGCTCACCGGCAATCTGGGTACCGTCATGCAGGAGTCCGTCCGGGCGGCGCTGACGTGCCTGCGGAGCCGGTGCGGCGAGCTGGGCATCGAGAAGGATTTTTACAAGACCCGTGACATCCACGTCCACTTCCCGGAGGGGGCAGTGCCTAAGGACGGCCCCTCCGCCGGTATCGCCATCACCACCGCCATGCTCTCCGCTCTGACGGGACGGAAGGTCCGGGGCGATGTGGCCATGACCGGCGAGGTGACGCTGCGGGGCCGGGTACTGCCCATCGGCGGACTGAAGGAAAAGACCATGGCTGCTCTCCGCAGCGGCATCCGCACGGTGATCCTCCCCAAGGACAACGTCAAGGATCTGGAGGAGATCGACCAGACCGTCCGGGCGGCCCTGCACTTCGTGCCGGTGGAGAGCGTGGATCAGGTGTTTGCGGCGGCGTTGGTCCCCTCCCCTGCCGTGTCGGCGGTGGAGCATATGACCGCCCTGCCCATGGAACCGGCTGCCCCGGCCCTGCGGGTCTGAGGCAGTCAGAGAAGGAGGCCATCATGACCATCAACTTCAACAAGGCGGAGTTCGTGCTGTCCGCCACCACCCAAAACGCCTTTATCCGGGACGGTCGGCCCCAGGTGACCTTTGCCGGACGCTCCAACGTGGGCAAATCCTCCGTCATCAACCGGCTGCTGAACCGGAAGAACTTCGCACGGGTGGGCGCTACCCCCGGCAAGACCTCTCAGGTGAACTACTTCCGCATCGACGGCAAGCTCTACTTTACCGACCTGCCCGGCTACGGCTATGCCAAGGTCAGCAAGGAGGAGCGGGAGCGCTGGGGCCGCCTGATGGAAAGCTACTTTCAGGAGCCGGGGCTTATCTCGCTGGGAGTCCTCATCGTAGACGCCCGGCACAAGCCCTCTGCGGACGATGTGACCATGTGCGACTGGTTCAAAGAGGCAGGCTGCCCCATGTTGGTGGTGGCCAACAAGGTGGACAAGCTGAAAAAGCGGGAAGTAGAGCCAAATCTGGAGGTCATCCGCCAGACGCTGGAGCTTCCCCCCGACACGCCGCTGGTCCCCTTCTCCGCCGAGAAGGGCGACGGCAAGACGGAGGTGCTGTCCCTGCTGAGCCAGTTCTTCGCCTGAGTATGTTCCGTATCCCCCTGTCCTTCCCGGCAGGGGGATATCCGTACCCGGCCACGGGGGGTGCCGTATCCGACCACGGGGTACCCTCCCCGGCGGAATAGTTCCGGTGCGGGATCAGCTTCCGGGGCGGAGGGAAATTTTCATCAAATATTGTATGAAAAGATTGTATTTTTTTCAAACTGTGATACAATCAGATGGAATGAGACTGCCCCCTGCGGGCAGAAGGCCCCTGTGAGGAAAAACTCTGCGGATAAAAGCGTCCCTTCGGGGACAGAAAGGCGGTTCCTGCTGTGATCTATCTGGATAATGCCGCCACCACCCTGAAAAAGCCCCCCTGTGTGGCGGAGGCGGTGGTGCGGGCTATGGCCACCATGGGCAACTCCGGGCGCAGCGCCCATCAGGAGGCGTTGGACGCTTCACGGGTCATCTACCGCACCCGTGAGCAGCTGGCCAGGCTGCTGGGCTGCTCCGCTGCGGAGCGGGTGGTGTTCACCTGCAACTCCACCGAGGCCCTGAACATCGCCATCGACGGGCTGTTCGCCCCCGGTGACCATGTGCTGTCCACTGACTGCGAGCACAATTCCGTGCTGCGGCCCCTGTACCGGCTGGAGGGGGTGGAGGTGGACTTCCTGCCGGCGGACCGGCGGGGCTGCATCGACTACGACGATTTCCGCCGCCTGCTGCGGCCCAACACACGGGGTATCGTCTGCACCCACGGCTCCAACCTGACGGGGAATCTGCTGGATATCCGGGCCATCGGCCGCTTCGCCAAGGAGCACGGCCTGCTGCTGGTGGTGGACGCCTCCCAGACGGCGGGGGTGTTCGACATCGACATGGAGGCCATGGGCATCGACGTGGTGTGCTTTACCGGTCACAAAAGCCTGCTGGGGCCGCAGGGTACCGGCGGACTGTGCATCGCTCCGGGGGTGGACATCCGCCCCTTCAAGGTGGGCGGTACCGGTGTGCAGACGTATCTGCCCCAGCAGCCGCCCCAGTACCCCACCCGGCTGGAGGCCGGCACCCTCAACGGCCACGGCATCGCCGGGCTGTCGGCGGCGCTGGACTATCTGGAGGAGACGGGGCTGGAGACCATCCGCAGCCATGAGCAGGCGCTGGCCCGGCAGTTTTACGAGGGGGTGTCCGCCATCCCCGGCGTCACCGTATACGGCGACTTCACCACATGGGACCGGGCGCCGGTGGTGTCTCTGAATATCCGGGACTATGACTCATCTCAGGTCAGTGACGTGCTGGCGGAGCAGTTCTCCATCGCCACAAGGCCCGGCGCACACTGCGCCCCCCGGCTGCACCGGGCGTTGGGTACGATGGCACAGGGGGCCGTGCGGTTCAGCTTCGGCTGGTTCAACACGGAGGAGGAAACACAGGCCGCCATTGCGGCAGTCAGGAGCGTTGCAGAATGATCGAAAAAAAGCGTTGGCTTCTTATCACCTTCCACACCACCTCCGAGGCCATGGCCATGGAGCAGCGGTGTCAGGAGGCGGGCCTTGCAGGGCGTCTGATCCCCGTCCCCCGCACCATCACCGCCGACTGCGGCCTTGCATGGCGGGCAGAGCTGTCCCTGCGGCCGCAGCTGGAGGCTCTGACCCAGAGCATGGACGTGGCGGGCTACTACGAGCTGGAGCTGTAAGAAAACACCGCCCCATCCGGCAAGGCCAGGATGGGGCGGTGTTTTGTGTGTATGCCCCTCTCCTGCCGGTCTTGGAAGGGAAAGGGTTATTCTCCAAATAGAATCAGGCTTTTCCCTGTCCCAGCTTGCGTAGGCAACAAAAATATAGTATAATATCTCCGGATATCATGTGCAATTCCGATAAAATCAGCGCAATTTCGCAGAAGGAGACACGTCATGGCCAGCTTTATCGTCAACGGTCACCCCGTCACCGTGGAGAAAAATCAAAAACTCATCCGCTATCTGCGGGATACCCTGCACCTGACCTCCGTGAAGGACGGATGCAGCGAGGGTGCCTGCGGCACCTGCCATGTCCTCATTGACGGCAAGCCCACCAAGGCCTGCGTCCCCCAGACGGATAAGCTGGAGGGGAAAACCATCGTCACCGTGGAGGGGCTGTCCGACTGGGAGAAGCAGGTCTACGTCTTTGCCTTCGGTGAGGCGGGGGCCGTGCAGTGCGGCTTCTGCATCCCCGGCATGGTCATCTCCGCCAAGGCGCTGCTGGATGTCAACCCCGATCCCACCCGTGAGGAGGCGGCCTTCGCCATCCGCAACAACATCTGCCGCTGCACCGGATATGTGAAGATCATCGACGGCATCCTGCTGGCGGGTAAGATCTTCCGGGAGGGGAAGCTGCCGCAGCCCACCGCCGATGACTGGCAGATGGGCAGCCGGGTCCACCGGCTGGATGTGGCGGAGAAGGTGCTGGGCTACGGCCAATACCCCGACGACGTGTATGTGGACGGGATGTGCTACGGCAGCGCCGTCCGCAGCCAGTATGCCCGTGCCCGTGTGCTGTCCATCGATACCAGCGAGGCGGAGGCGCTGCCCGGTGTGGTGTGCGTTCTGACCCAGAAGGACATCCCCGGCAAGGTGAATGTGGGCCACCTGAAAAAGGATCAGCCCACCATGATCGGCATCGGTGAGATCACCCACTATCTGGGGGACGCCGTGGCTCTGGTGTGCGCCCGTGACCGGGAGACGCTGGAGGAGGCCAAGAAGCTGGTGAAGGTGGCGTATGAGGTCCTCCCCGCCGTCCACAACCCGGAGGAGGCCGCTGCGCCGGATGCGCCGCTGGTCTTTGAAGAGGAGGAGAGCAACGTGCAGGCGTATAAGCACGTCTCACGGGGCGATGCCGAGGGCGCCATCCGCCGCTCCAAATATGTGCTGACCCGGCATTTCCACACCCCGTGGACGGAGCACGCCTTTCTGGAGCCGGAGTGCTGCGTGGCGCTGCCGCTGGAAAACGGCGGCGTGAAGCTGTTGACCACCGACCAGAGCTCCCACACCACCATGCACGAGTGCGCCTCCATGCTGGGAGTGGACTATGAGCACTGTCAGGTACAGAATATGCTGGTGGGCGGCGGCTTCGGCGGCAAGGAGGATATGTCCGTGCAGCACCATGCGGCACTGCTGGCCTATGTGGCCCGTGTGCCGGTGAAGGTGAAGCTCACCCGGCAGGAATCCATCCTCATTCACCCCAAGCGCCACAGCTTCGACATGGACTTCACCATGGGCTGCGACGAAAACGGCATCATTCAGGGCGTCAAGGCCAGCGTGGTATCCGATACCGGTGCCTTCGCCTCTCTGGGCGGGCCGGTGCTGGAGCGGGCCTGCACCCATGCCGCCGGACCCTACGCCTATGAGAATTTCGAGATCGAGGGCCGCGCCTACTATACCAACAACCCCCCTGCCGGCGCTTTCCGGGGCTTCGGTGTCACCCAGACCTGCTTCTGCACGGAGACGCTGCTCAACGAGATGGCGGATCTGGTGGGCATCAGTCCGTGGGAGATCCGCTACCGCAACGCCATCCGCCCCGGCGGTGTGCTGCCCAACGGCCAGATCGTGGACGATTCCACCGGCCTTGTGGAGACACTGGAGGCTATCAAGCCCGCCTATGACGAGGCCGTCAAAAACGGCGATCCTGTGGGCATCGCCTGCGCCATGAAGAATGCCGGTGTGGGCGTAGGTATCCCCGACTGGGGCCGCTGCAAGCTGATCGTGGAGGCGGACGAGAAGGTGCATATCTACTCCGGCGCCTCCTGTATCGGGCAGGGGCTGGGTACCGTGCTGGTGCAGGTGGTGGTCACCAATACGGGGCTGCACCGGGACAACATCGTTTATGAGCGCAGCAACACATGGATCGCCCCGGACTCCGGCGACACCTCCGGCTCCCGCCAGACGCTGGTCACCGGTGAGGCCACCCGGCGGGCCTGTGAAAAGCTGTCGGCGGCGCTGGCGGGCAAGACCCTCCATGATCTGGTGGGGCAGGAGTTCTACGGCGAGTATCTGGCCAAAACGGACCCCCTGGGGGCCGATGTGCCCAACCCCGTCAGCCATGTGGCCTACGGCTATGCCACGCAGATGTGTATTCTGGACCGGGAGACGGGCCGTGTCAAGAAGATGGTGGCCGCCCACGATGTGGGTAAGGCCGTGAACCCCCTCAGCTGTGAGGGACAGATCGAGGGTGGTGTGGTCATGAGTCTGGGCTATGCGCTCACGGAGCAGTATCCTATCGACGCAAACTGCAAGCCTACCGCCAAATACGGTATGCTGGGTCTGTTCCGTGCCAACCAGATCCCCCCGGAAATTCAGGCCATTGTGGTGGAGAAGCCCGGCCTGAAGGTGGCCGGAGGGGCCATCGGCATCGGAGAGATCACCTCCATTCCCACGGCTCCCGCCATTGCTGACGCCTACTTCCGGCTGGACGGTCAGCGCCGCCTGACCCTGCCGCTGGAGAATACCCCCTACGCCCGGAAGAAGTGATTTGAATTTTTCTGCACCTCCCCCATGCAGTCCGCTGCATGGGGGAGGTTTTTGGGGGCGCTGCTGCATGGGCCACGGGTTGGCCGTCCACAGGGATTCTTTCTGTGAAATTTATACAACGTTTTCCCCTTCGTTCATAATTTTTTCACACCTATGTGCTAAAATAAACTTCATTAACGGAACGTATCATAAGGAGGCTTCTGTCCCATGATGATCGAAAAGAGCGGCAGCATCCGTCTCAAGGATATCCCCATTCCCTCCGGCGCTACGCCGGAGCAGCGGGAGCTGGCTCAGGGCATGGTACGGGTGAATCACCTGTACCGCAGCGCCCTGAAGGTGGCCGTGACCCAGATGGAGATCCTGGACGAGGAGTTCGCCAGTCTGTACGACCGTTCTCCCATTCACCACATCGAGTACCGCATCAAGACGCTGGAGAGCATCAGCGATAAGCTGCGCCGCCGGGGCTACGACGTCACCATCGACAATATCTATGCCTACATACAGGACGTAGCCGGTATCCGGGTCATCTGCAACTATCTGGATGACATCTACTATCTCCGCAGCCTGCTGACCCGGTCCGAATCCTTCAAGGTGCTGCGGGAGGTGGACTACATCCAGCAGCCCAAGGAATCCGGCTATCGCAGTCTGCACCTCATCATCGACGTACCCATCGTCATCTCCGAGGGGACGCTGCATCTGCCGGTGGAGATCCAACTGCGTACCATCGCCATGGATATGTGGGCCAGTCTGGAGCATGAGCTGCGGTATAAATCCGACCGCAATTTCTCCGATTCCGACGCTGCACGGCTGCGGCTATGCAGCGAGGCCATCAGCGAGATCGACCGGGAGATGCAGGACATCTATCAGGGCAAGGAACCCAGCTATCATGAGTAAAGCAAAGGAGTGCTGCGGCTGTGCAGCACTCCTTTGTTTTGGATGGTTTTTGCGTACCGACGGCATGCTTTTTCCGATAGCTGTTCCCTTTGTGCCTCCGGCGGACCACTTTTCCCAGCAGCTGGAAAAGTGGGCAAAAGAGTCGTTTGAAACCGATGGTTTCAAAACTCTCTTTCCTCTCAAGAGCTTCGTTTATTATAGGTCGTAACGGGAATTGACTCAGCAACAGACCCGCTGCCGCTCCCACTCAGTTGAAGGGGTAGGAGCTTCTGGTCTATGATATCGTGCCCGGGACAACAAATTTCTCTCCCTGATACCGGCCGTAGTACGAATACTTGCAGAAAATCCTATCCGGATACTAAAAAAGCCCTCCTGCCTGAAGCAGGAGAGCTTTCGTCCGTCTCTGCGGAGCCGCCTACCTTACAGCGCCGCCCACTCCTCCTCCGTCAGCAGCGTGTTCAGCGCCTGCAAAAGGGCGTTGGGGGTCATGCGCTCCGGCAGACTCAGTTTCCTGCACAGCGCCTGCCGCCGGGCGGCGGAGTCGGGGCCGATCAGTCCCTTTTCCAACAGATCCGCCTTGGTAAGCCGCAAGGGGGCCGCCGGGGCCGCCTCTCCCTCCCATGTGGCGCCGCAGCGGCGCAGGGCTTCCAACAGCACGGCGGGGGGCATCCCCTCCACGCCCAGCTTGCCCTCCTTACCGCCCTTGCGTTTGCGGCGCTCCTTGCCGTACACGTCCGGCACATAGGCCTGCAAGATCTGCTCCGGCGGCAGAACACCCTTCAGGTGATTGCGGATCACAAAGCCCGCCCCGTCCGGGTCCGTCATGAGGATGACGCCGCGGGCCGCCGCCAGACGGCGGAGATAGGCCAGCTTCTCCCGGTCGTGGAACACGGAAAATCCCCCCGTCTCCACGATCACGGCGTCCACCACCTGCAAGAGGGTGTTCTTGTCATACCGCCCCTCTACCACAATGACCTGCCGCACACGGGGCTTCACCGGCTGCCGGCCAGCTCCATGAGAAACAGCTTCAGCTCCGCCTCGCTGTCCATATTCTTCTCGCTTTTCATCCGCCGATCCAGCCTCTGGCATCGGATGACCGCCGTTTGACACCATTCGTGATCCACCTTTCCTGCCGCCTGCATCAACAGCTTGGCGGGATAATCGGAGCTCATGCTCCACAGCTGCTTGAGCCAGAACCGGTCCTTCCCGGCATCCAGCGCCATCCGGGCCGTATACAGCCGCCTCAGCTCCTTGCCCACCGCCGCCAGTATGACGATGGGTTCCGTCTGCATCCGCAGCAGCTCCCCCAGCACCTGCGCCGCCTGATCGTACTTCCCGGCGGTGATGCTGTTGGTCATGTCAAAGACCCGTGCGTCCAGCACCGGGTCCGCCACGGCATTGATATCCTCCACTGTCACCGCCCGGCCCTTGGCATAGGCGGCGATCTTCCCGATCTCCGGCACCAGTTCCGTCATCAGGGAGCCGCAGGTGAACAGCAGATGATCCGCCGTGGCGTCATCGATGTCGTGTCCGGCGGCGGCAAAGCGGCGCTTCACCCATCGCAGTAGCTGCGCCCGCTCCTGCTGGCGGAACTCCACCTCGCACACGGACTTGTCCAGCGCAGCGCACAGCTTTTTCATCTTGCCGTCCCGCTTATAGGGCAGCAGATCGTATACCAGCACCAGCGTGCAGTACTCCGGAAAGTCCGCCAGCAGGGCCATCAGCGCCGTGCGCTGCTGCTCATCCAGCCGGAAGATGTCCAGATCCGTCACCACCACCATGGTGTGCTGGGCCATCATGGGCATGGCCTCCGTCACCTCTGCCAGCTCCTGCACTGTCAGTCCCTTGCCGGAGAGCCGGTGGTAGTTGAACTCCTCGAAGCCCGCCGGGATCAGCAGCCTGTGCAGCTCCTCCAGATAGTAGCTCCGCAGATACGTCTCCTCTCCGTAGAACAGGTATACGTTCTGTGGGGTCTGTGCCTTCAGATCCGCCCGCAGGCGATCGAAGCCGTTGTTCTTTTTTTCAGCCTTAGGGGGCATGGTCAGTCTCCTCCGTGTACGGTCACTAAAATATTTCCCTGCCGGTCGGTGCGGTAGATCTCCGCTCCCGCCTGGCTCAGCCGGTCCATGGCCTCCTGCGTGGGGTGGCCGTAGCTGTTGTCGCCCACGCTGATGATGGCCGTCTCCGGCCGCACGGCCTGCAAAAGCTCCTGCGAGGAGCTGTATCGGGAGCCGTGGTGGCCCACCATCAGCACCTCGATATCCGGCAGATCGTACTGCCCCACCAGCTTGCGCTCCGTGCTGCCCGCCATGTCGCCGGTGATGAGCACGTCAAAATCCCCGGCGCTGCACAGGGCCGTCAGCCCCTGCTCATTGAGGTCGCCCTCCCCCACAGGGGGATAGAGGCTCAGCACCGCCCCGCCCAGCGGACACTCCACCGTCCGGCGGACATACACCACCTCGATGCCGTTCTTCTCCGCCAGCCGCAGCAGCCGCTCCCTCACGCCGTATTCGTCCTCGATATCCGGCAGATACAGGGTCTGCACCTCCAACCGGGCCAGCAGCTGATACAGGCCGTTGGTGTGGTCGGCGTGATAGTGGGTCACCGCCACGGCCCGCAGCCTGTGGATGCCCATGCTCTCCAGCTGATCCGCCGCACGGCTCCCGGCATCCACATAGCTGTTGCTGGAGCCGCAGTCCACCACCACCGCCTGATCCCCGGCATACAGCAGGGTACACTGTCCCTGCCCCACATTCACCGCCATGGCGTTCATCTCTCCGCAGCGGCTGAGCCGGACATTGAGTCCCACCGTCAGCAGCAGGGTCATGGCCGCCAGCGCTGCCGCCACGGCGTATTTCCGCCGCCGCTCCCCGGTGATGGCGCAGGCGGTGAAGAGGACGTAGGCGTACACCAGCCAGTATTTGAGATACCGGTTGGAAAAATACAGCGCATGGCCCGGCAGACGGGTCAGAGCTGATGCCATCCACAGGACATACCGCACCAGCGCCCACACGCCCCAACCCAGCACCTGCGCCGCCGGAAGCCAGAGAAAGCCCGCCAGCGTCACCACGAAGGCCAGCATGAAGCTCCATCCCGCCGCCGGAACGATGAGCAGGTTGCTCAGCGGCGCTATGAGGGAAAATGTGTTGAAGTAACAGGCCGTCAGCGGGATGGTGAACACCATGGCCGCCAGCGAAGCGGAGAGATTGGCGGCCACGAAGGACACCACCGCCCGCACCGGCCGCTTCTCCCCCCGGTACAGCCCCTTGAAAAAGCCGCTCAGCCTTTGGGAGAAGCACACCAGCCCCAGCGTGGCGGCAAAGCTCAGCTGCAAGCTCACCCCCGCCGCAGCAAAGGGATCGGCCAGCAGGATCACCAGCAGCGCCGCCGACAGGCTGGTAAGCCCGTCGCTCTCCCGGCGCAGCAGCGGAGCCGCCAGCAGGAATATCTGCATGATGCAGGCCCGGACCACCGAGGGTGTCAGACCCACCATCACCATATAAAACAGCAGCACCGCCATAGAGAGCCCCGCCCCCAGCGCCCGCCGCCGGACGGGGAGCAGCAGCCCCAGCAGGGACACCAGAAAGGCACAGTGCAGCCCCGATACGGCGAACAGATGGGCCACCCCCGCCTGCGTCATGACGGCAGCGTCCTCCTCCGTCATACCGCTGCGATCGCCGGTCAGCTCCGCCGTGACGAAGGCCGCCGTGTCGCCGTCGGGCCATATGGCGGCGATCTTCTCCCGCAGGGCATATACCGCCCGCTGGGGCAGCCATCGAACACTGCCGGCGCTGCCCTCCTCCGCCGTCAGCGGCCCACGGGCATACAGCAGAGCAAACACGCCCCGTGAGGTGAAGGCCGTCACATCGTTTTCCCGGATGCGGGCGGCGTCCTGCCATTGAGCCATGCCGGAGATCTGCTGCCCCGGCTCTAAACCGGCATATTCCGCATCGGCGTAGACCTCCGCCTTGGCCGCCGAGCCGGAGAGGCGGATGGTGACACGGACGCCCCACTCCGTCTCCACCGGGCGGGAGAGCACCGTGCCGGAGAACTCCCCCATCTGCCCGCAGCGGGCTGTCACCGGAGCCTGTACCAGTGCCTGAAACAGCGCCGTATACACCAGCGCCCCGCACAGAGCGGCCGCCGCGCCGAAGGCGTGGGTCTCACAGCTGACCCGGTCCTGGGCCTTTGCAAACAGTTTGCGCATGGAATGGTCTCTCCTTCTTGAAATCCGGCATGTCGCCGTCCATATCCTGTAATCTAGTTTTCAATACTATATTACACGCTATATAAATTCATTTCAAGTAGTATATGTAAATTTTCTGTGACCATTCCATTCCACGCAAAAATTCCTGCGGCCGCAGCCGCAGGAATCCAAATGCAATCCGTCCTTTCCGGCGACATGCGCGTCGGAAAGGACACCTTGCATGGCGGAAGGGCCGACTTTTTCGCAAGAAATCGAGGTCCTTCCGCCATGTGATCTCCTCTCGTTTCAGCGGCCCAGCCGCTGAAACGAACTCAGTTCCAGTAGTCGGTCTTTTCCTTCAGGCCGATGTCCGCAGCCCGGAAGACCGGGTTCTTCCCCTCTTTCCGCTGCCGGGTGTAATTCCGCAGGGCGGCCGCCGCCGGACGGGACAGGATGGCGATCACCGGGATGTTGATGAGCACCATGATGCCCATCAGCACGTCGGACAGGTTCCACACCAGATCCAGCGTCAGCCCGGCGCCCAGGAAGATCAGTCCCATAGCCACCAGCCGGAACACCACCATGAACCGCTTGGAGGGCACATGGCCCAGCAGGAAAGCCAGGGCGTTGTCCACGTAGTACAGGTTGCCGATCAGGGTGGTGAAGGCGAACAGCACCATGGCCACGGTGATGAAGACGGGCCCCAGCGTGCCGAAGGAGGCGGACAGCGCCTGCTGCACATAGGGGGCGCCCTGCATCTCCGCCGTGGGCTCCACGCCGGAGCACAGCAGCATGAAGGCAGTGGCGGAGCAGATCACCAGCGTGTCCAGGAACACGGACAGCATCTGCACCAGGCCCTGCTTCACGGGATGGGAGACGTTGGCGGAGGCGGCGGCGTTGG
>OGYF01001092.1_pt1 | contig 24307 bp, 25 predicted proteins | sample 1576451 | NCBI WGS metagenome assembly OGYF01 (sample SAMEA3541505, study PRJEB24748) | human gut metagenome | biome: human gut; feature: human-associated habitat; material: faeces | place: China | collected 2012
TGATCGAGCAGATGAAGGCGGAGATCAAGGCCATCAAGGAGAGCGGAAACCTGGAGGCTATCCCAGACGGGATCAGTGAGAAGAAGAAAACCATCGCCGCCTATATGCGGGAGCATCCGGAGGTCACCAGTAAGAGCGCCATTGCTAAAGCGGTACAGGTAGACAAAAACACGGTGAGACGGTATTATGATAAAATCAGGCGAGAGATTGGAATAAGTTCAAACTGGTAAAAGATATAAAAAGTGTTTATTCCTCTATTCGAAATATGGTCCGAATCCTTCATAATAAAACGAAACCTTGTTTTTCGGAAAAGTATCTAAGTAACGCTTTGCGGGCAATAAATCTCTCAAATGCTCAGGAACTAAAGCTGGATTGCTGTTTGGTGTCAAAATAACGTCAATCTCCGCAGAGTTGGCCACATTTTTTTGCAACATATAATGAAACTCAAAATCGGCAATTGGTAGGGAATACCCAACAAAAATGATATGTGTAGCGTTACGCAATTCTTGTGCTGCACTCGACCACAGATTTGTATATAATTGATTCGAAAGAGATTTCATCATCGTAGGTGTTATTAATTCCGGTTGCATTGATGCGCCATGAGGTGTTTTTTCTTGTCCGCACACTGAGCACTTTTCTGTGCGATTATCCTCAAAAAGCGAGGTTGCTGCAAGGTTTTTTTCGAAAATAGAGATCGAACCACAATTCAAACAGCGAAGCCAGTTTGCGGACCCATGAATTTTAAGAAGTAGTAGATCGTAGTCTGGGGCTTTGTGTGTAATAGAGTCGGACGTATAAGGGTGTGAAAATCCATAACTATATCTGACTGAATATTTATTGCAATAGTTTTCAATTAAAGTATCCCAGTTCGTTGTGATTATTGTTGGAGGCTCAATTGTCCTATGTTTTTTTAGGTAGTTAAAGAATGCCTGATAATCTTTATGCGAAAAATCATGCTCAAGAACGCTTTTTGAGAAGTAATAGATAAATAAACGCATAATAGAATAACGAATTTTATCCATCTGGACATATGTATAGCCATGTAGATGTTCCCGCGCAACTGCTGACTTATCAAACGCAGTAAATACATCTTCCAAATTAACATTAATTTTTTCATCTTGAATTGCTTTCCGTATATCCTCACGAAGAGAATATACTTCCGAATAATAATTGCTCTTATGCTTATTATGAGTGCCTTCATCTGAAAAAATACCGCTTAATGTTTCAGCGGTTTCTTTTGGCCATAATGCTTCGAGGTCAGTTTCTTGCATTTTAAAGAAAGTTTCATATGCCTGATCATCTTCGATTAATTTTTGATACTTCAAACGATACTCAGTATAGTCTTTCTTGGCATAATTATCTAAAAGAAATAAACCAACTGTGATAAAAGCATCAAGAAAAGTCAAGCTTTCTTCAGGCATTTTTCCAGATAAAAAGTCCATTTCCGGAATTTCTGCCATTCTATCGATAATTCGACTTTGAATAGGTAGTTTTGCAGGAGCAGAAAAACCTGCTCCTGCAATAATAACCCTCTTAATCCGTTTGTTCGCCATAAATCTCACACCATTTTTTTATTCGGCCAGCATATTTAGGTTGATACTGAGCATAGCAACTTTTCAAGTTATCCAAGATCGTTGAAAAATCTTTATTCTCGATATAGGTCCACTCAAAAACTTTACAGTTCAAAAAATGAATTGCAGCAATTAGAGTTGCATCTGCAGTTGGTCGATTTTTAGATAGCGTTCCATTCCTTGTTTTCACCGTATAAGGGATAGAATCATTATACGCGGAAAAGCCATTTATATCGTTTCGTATAACATCGTGACAAATATCACAATTGCAGATATCCCTATAATAGTCAAGTGCATGATCTCTATCACTTTTGTCTGTGCTAAAATAACCATGTTCTGATAAAATACGTGCAACATCATCAAAACGCATTCTGCGATGAGTCGGGAGAAAATAATATTTGTTTATAGGCATACCACCACCAACAGGCGTGATTGCACGATATTCACCGTACCCTACAGACTGCGCGACACCGTACAAACGAGCAGGGCTGTTTTCATTACAAAGAATTATAGACTCGTAGCCACCATACGCCATAATAGGTTTTTTGCCTATTTTATTCAATGTTTTGATTAACTTAAAAAACAATTCATTGTGAATAACCTGAGCATCAAAAGCATTAAAATCATCAATCCAAATGAAGATATATTCGTACCCAGCAAGATTATATACGGACATAACCATTTTAATAAAATCTTCGGAAAGTACACCCTTTTCAAGAACCAATTGAGCAGCAATTTCTTCCTTGGCTACCTTTTGCGTATTCAGGCTAATTGTTCTTTCCAAAGAAACTTTATTATATTGTAGCCACATCTGCTTTTCAGCGTTAGAATCTCCAGATTTTATCATGAAATATGGGGCAATAACAAACCTGGGCCTTGGCCCCATATTAACAAATTTTAAATATTTATCATATTCCTTTTGTTCAATAAATGTGTTTACAAATTCTGTTTGAAAAGCATATACATGCTCTACCAATGCATCGAGGTTTTGAGCAATGAGTTCAGGTTCAGGTTTTTGGTGTAATTTGAGAATCTTTTCTGCCAGTGCAATAGGCATTCTCTCTAAATACTTAGTTACCGATTTTTTTATTGCTGGAGCTTGGCCTTTTTTGTTTTCGGTAGTATATGCAGATACCTCTTGTTGAAAAATATGAGTCTGTGGATCAATAATATATCTCCGGCTGTGCATTGAAATCAAATCAGCAACTGAAGCCCCGCTATAGGCAACTATAGTTGCATTAAAAATTGCTGCATCGAAGAAATTTTTAAACCGCACAAACGCCTTTTTATCTGTGCCCGTATTATATCTAAGAATTTTTAAATTCTGTTGCTTCATCTCTCTTAGCCTCCAAATAGTTGACAATACGGCATCGTTCCTTTTCCCAAACATCAGCAATTTTTGGGGCTTCAACTATCTTGAAAAATTTGTTGCGTTCTGTGTCGTAGAAAATAAGTCCAATACCATTTGTTAGGCATGCATCGCTAATTTTATTTGCGGAAGAGTCCGTCTTTGGCCTGGGCAAACAAATATATAGATAATCAAAACAAAGTCCGACACTTTGTGCCTGTTGTATTGCCCGCTTCCAGTCATGCAATTTGAATTCTATCGCATAAATTTCCGCATTTTGTTTTTCTTGTATAACTAAATCAACAGAACGACAAAAAACGGGGACTTCCATATAGATACTGACATCATTTCTGCTGGCTATATTTTCTACAAAATAGGCTCTTAATTCAGCTTCCGAAAACGAGTATATACTCATTTCCCCAATACCTCATCTTTAATAAGAGAGTTCTCTGTCATTTCAGGATATTTTGTATATACATACCTTAAAATCATTTTCGGAGATGTATGAACTATCCGTTTCTTGTACGCTGTTAAAACAGATAACTGTTCATTCGTTAGTTGCGGCATTATTTCGCTTTCAACATACTTCTTTCCGAGGCTCAAAAGTTTATACTGCATAAATTTCCCATCCTGATTACTCAAGTACGGTGATGTTCCCTCAGAAAACTCAGTTTCAAATGCGCTTTCTTCCCAATCATCAACTTCAGACATTTCTTCATTTGCATATAGATTTTTTACCTTAATAAATCCTATGCTTTGAAATAACTCTACCTGTTCATAAACATCCTTGGAAAACGGTCCATAATTGTATGCAGAAAACTTAGGGAGATCATCTTCCGAAATGGAAACGCCTTTCTTTCTAAGTAGAGGAGCAATTTCTTTATTAAACAAAAACATCATTTTTGTGATTCTAATTGCACCATTTATTGCACTACAATCATCTAAATACAGCAATAGAAGAAGATAATCTGCACCAGTCAGTTTGCTTTGCTTCGACATAAAGATACTCCTCCCCTTCGTTGTAGCATCATTATTACATGTTGCCTACATCATGGCTAAAGCTATGCAAAATAACACTGAAATTCTGTAGACAATTATATTAGAACTTTCTCTATGTATTATATGCCCTTCCTGTAAGGTTTTCAACATAACTCTATAAAATAAAGATGTATTTATTGTCGGTTTGCCAACTATATTCGTCGGTAGACTCAATAGCCAGATTCAGATACCAGTTCAGAGGCTTTGAGGAGAAGCGGTCAGAGTTTTCCCCAAAAATTGAAAATAGAATAAGTTTCTATAATTCTTGTCAAAATTAGCCCTGAAGAAACAAAAATAGCCCCCCAGAAACATCGCTCCTGGGGGGCTTTTGGTCCGAGTGGAGCGATTCGAACGCTCGGCCCCGTGAACCCAAATCACGTGCGCTACCAACTGCGCTACACCCGGATATTCAGTTTTTCTGCATGATACCATGCGGAGAAGGAAAAAGCAAGTTTTTCGTGTCTGTGGGCGACGCTGTGGTCAAGCCCAATTTTGCGGGAGTTTTTCAACCGAGGGATTTCCGTTGCATGCTGCTGTCCCAAGGACTTCCGGGATCTCACTTTCGGGGGAATGGATGGCTCGTCTATCCTCCCAAAGCAAGCGCGCTACCAACTGCGCTACACCCGGATATTCAGTTTTTCTGCATGATACCATGCGGAGAAAGAAAAAGCAAGTTTTTCGTGTTTGTAGGCGTTGATATAATCTTTGACAGATTATACGTACTTCCAGCAAGCACAAGCTATCAAGTACGCTCCGTCCATATCGCCCCAACATTCTTTGTGGACTTTTTTGATTCAGACCATGAATGGATACATCTATGAGTGCAAAAGACAAAAATATCTATCACGGGCGGAAAACCGACTGATACTCAAACCCGGCAATACCTACACAGATTTTAAATAAAAACAATGTCTATATTATTATAGCCGATTTTCTTGTTCTTTGCAATAGTTTATAGTATACTGATTTTTGAAGTTATATAAGGAGATCAGAATACCATGCGGATGAGAAAGAAAAAGAACTTGGAAGCACGGATGGAGGTCTGTGCGGCGCTGTGGGTCAAGGACCCGGTGCAGATGCGGGGCGCCTGGCGGGAAAAGATGCCCAGTGCGCGGCTGCTCCGGCTGGAGCTTGGGTGCGGCAAGGGGCGCTTTACCGCCCAGACCGCCGCAGCCCATCCGGAGGACCTGTATGTGGCGGTGGAGCGGGTACCCGACGCCATGGTCATCGCCATGGAGCGGTGCAGAGATATGGGGCTGACCAACGTATTTTTTATTGACGGCGACGCCGCCTGCCTCAGCGACTACTTTGCCCCGGACGAGGTAGACCTGTTGTACATCAACTTCTGCGACCCCTGGCCGTCGGTGAAGCACGCCCGCCGCCGCCTGACCTATGAGACGTTTCTGCGGGGTTACCGAAAGGTGCTCCGGGACGGAGGGCGCATCGAGTTCAAAACAGATAACCACGACCTGTTCGAGTGGTCCCTGTTCCAGTTCCCCAAGGCGGGCTACCAGTTGTCCGAGATTACCCGGGACCTCCACGCCAACGGTGTCCAAGGTGTTATGACTGACTACGAGGAGAAGTTTTACCAGCTGGGCACCCCGATTAACCGCTGTGTAGCTACCAAGGTGGAGCTGCCTGACGTGCCTGTACTAGAGGGGCTGCGCTGCCGGCTGCCGGACTACGACATCCGGCCGTTGGAGGAGGGGGACCTGCCTGCGGTGCTGTCCTTGCTGGAGAGCGACCCTGACTACTTTGCCCTGGACGGAAAGCTGCCCAGCCTGGATAGCCTCCGGGCCGACCTGTCCGCCCTGCCGCCCCGGTGCATCATGGAGCAGAAGCACTATGTGGCCTTCTGGCGGGAGGGAACGCCGGAGGCGGTGCTGGATTGGGTGGAGGGCTACCCCAGGGAGCGGACCCTGTGGGTGGGCTTTTTCCTGGTGAAGAAGAGCTTGCAGGGCCAGGGCCTCGGAAAGCGGCTGATGTCCGCCCTGCCTGGGGCGGCCTATGACGGCGGGATGGACAGCCTGCGCCTGGCCTGCCTGGAGAACAATGAGACTGGCCATCGCTTCTGGGAGGCCATGGGCTTCCGGGACCTGCGGAAAGGAGAGACGCTGACTGGACAGAACAGCGCGGTTTGGGTGATGGAGCGGCTGTCCGCTCCGGACGGCGACGAAAGTTCTTCGGAGGAGCGAGCAGTATGACAGGACAAGAGAGGGTGGCTTTTCGCCCCATGGAGCCAGAGGACAGGTCCGCAGTGCTGGCCTTGTCCCGGGCCTGGGCCGAGGAAAACATTACCTATGGCTATGCTCCAGACGGGGAAAAGGAGCTGGAGGACTATCGCTGCTGGGTAGCGGAGTTGGGCGGCCGAGTGGTCTCCTACGCCGCCGGACAGGTGGAAACTGCCGCCCGGGACAGCAGCATCCAGCGGGCGGGGGAGCAATGGTTTGAGCTGGAAGAACTGTATGTAGACCGGGCATTTCGAAATTGCGGCCTGGGGGGCCGTCTGCTGGACCATGTGGAGGAAGAACTGCGGAGAGAAGGCATCAAGCGGTTGATGTTAAGCGGGGCAAACCGGGATCAGGGTCCGCTGCTGCGGTTTTATCTGCGCCGGGGGATGACGCTGTATTCCTTCCGGGCCTTTTTGGACCTGTGACGGAGGGAAAGTGGAAACTTTTTGTGAAATCTGTTGAGAAGATATGGTAATAGACAGGGAAATGTGATACAATGCTCCCAAGGGGATGGGAGGACCTGTCCCCAATGCCCGCCCTGAAGCGGGACGAAAGGAGCTGAACGTATGAAGTTTACGTTTACAGGCAAGAAGGTCAACCTGTCCAACCGCGTTCAGAGTTACGCGGAGAAAAAAGTGGGCAAGCTGGAGCGCTATTTTAAGACCGAACCGGAGGCCAGTCTGGTGTTCTCCGTAGAAAAAGACCGCAATAAAGTGGAGCTGACCATCCGCTCCGGCGGCATGGTCCTGCGGGTGGCGGAGAGCACATCCGACCTGTTCGCGTCCATCGACGCGGCGGTGACCTCCATGGAGCGGCAGCTGCGCAAGCACAAGACCCGCCTGGAGAAGCGCCTGCGCCAAGATGCCTTTGAACGCACCGTGCCCGACGATGAGGCGTCCACCCTGGTGCCCGACGTGGTGGAGGAAAGCGAGTTTGAGGTGGTGCGCACCAAGAAGTTCCCTATCAAGCCCATGACGGTGGATGAGGCCATCCTCCAGATGGACCTGCTGGGCCATACCTTCTACGCCTTCAAGAATGAGGACGGCGGTGCCTTTTCCGTGGTCTACCGCCGCAACAATGGCGGCTACGGCCTGATTGAGGACGAAACATAATGACAGAATAAAACCCGCCCCGCCGGAAGATTCCGGCGGGGCGGTTTTTCTGTTCCGCTTCGGGTCAGGGATGGTCGGTGGGAGAGCCGGCAAAGGGACTCCTGGCCACCTCCGTAATAAACTGGGCCGCCCGTTCGATGCCGACCACGGCGGTATTCAGCGCCAGGTCGTAGTTGGTGTAGGAACCCCAGTCCCGGCCGGTATAGTGCTTGTAATAGGCCCGGCGGCGCTTGTCCTTGGTCTCCAGGCGCTTCTCCGGTTCCACCTCCGACTCGCCGTAGAGCCGAACGATGCGCTCGGCCCGGAAGGGCACGTTGGCGTGGACAAAGACCTTCAGGCAGTCCTCCCGCTCCCGGAGAATATAGTCCGCGCAGCGGCCCACGATGACGCAGGGCCCCTTGTCCGCCAAGTCCAGAATGACCTTGCACTGGATGACCCACAGAAAGTCGTCGGCAGACAGGCCGTTCATGGGGTGGCGGCTGCCCATGCCCGCAAAGGCATAGGAGAACAGGTTTTTCCAGGGAGAAGCGTCCTCCCCCTGCTGCTCCACAAATTTCTCGTCAAAGCCAGTGGCCACGGCCACCTGTTTGACCAGCTCCTTGTCGTAGTAGGGCACGCCCAGCAGCTCGGCCACCCGCTTGCCCACGGTGCGGCCGCCGCTTCCGAACTCCCGGCTGACGGTGATGATCTGCTTGCTCATAAAACGACCTCCTTCTGTTTCCTTGGATGAGGGTGGATGGGTCAGTTCGTGGGAGCGGGGCCTTTAGCGGTTGACGTCCCGTGTGTCCGTGCGGCCCATCAGCCAGTCGATCGACACCCCGTAAAACTCCGCAATGGCCAAAAGAGTGTCTCCACGAGGTGTAGCCCCTAACTCCAGGTCCTGATAGCCCCGGGCAGAAAGTCCCACCTCCCGGGCGACTTCCGCCTGGGTCAAATGTTTTTCTCCTCGTAACATGCGAATCCGTTCAGAAAACATGAAAGCACTCCTTGACACACAGAAAAGTGTGTATTATAATGGATATACAGTTAATTGTGTATCGGAGGGAAAACCTATGGAATCAATCTACGACGCGCTGTACAACTATGCCCAGAACCGGCAGGACCTGACCCGGTGGCTCCATGACGAGGATATCGTCAAGGATTACCAAGAGTGTCTTGAGTACAGCACCAGACAGGAAAAGCAGTTGATGGAGGCCCTGGACGACCCTGCCCGCAAGCAGTTCGAGATCTACATCGGAAACGTGCAGGGAGTCCGGGACTACGAGCGGGTGATGTTTTTCTGCCAGGGCCTGGCCATGGGGCTGGAGCTGGGCGTGCGGGCCTGCAATTAAACTCCCCGTCAGGCGTGGCCCGGTAAAGCGTCCGCATGACAGGACCGCTGCTATGGAGCGGCAGCGATAATTAGGGGGAGAGTGTGTCAGCTTACCCCAGCACCGGATGGAGAACGCCGCTCTATTCTATTCTGCCCCCCTGCCCACCATGTCAGGCGCACGTTCAAGAGCCGTAGTACGTACCGCTTTCGTCGGCATCAGCGGCAGCGGAAAACGGCGCTTCGTGTGTCCTGACTTCATGCGCCGGTCAAGAGAATGGCGCACCGAAGGGCCAGTCAGCGCTTTTCTTTGGATTTCAAAAACCGTTTCTTTTGGCGCTGTCAAAAGAAATGGTTTTTAGAGGCTCCGTCCCCAAAGGCGCCAGCCTTTGGCCTACTTCTTGTTGCGCAAAAACACCTGCGTCCCGCCGTAGTTGGCGTTCTTCCGCTCGTCGATCTCAAAGCAGTCCAGGGAGGCGATGAACCGGGACAGCTTGGAGAAGCCGTAATTCCGGGAGTCGAAGTCGGGCTGCTTTTTCAGCAGCAGGGTGCCCACGTCCCCCAGGTAGGCGTAGCCATCCTCGTCGGCCAGATCCTCCACCGACTGGGCGATGAGCGCCTGTACCGTGAGGGGTTTGGGTTCCGGCTCCGGCTCGGCGTGGGCGGCAGCCTTCTTCTTTCCGCTGGATTTGGGGGCGGGCACCGCGGCCTCAGCGGCCTTCAGCGACTCGATATACACAAACTTGTCGCAGGCTACGATGAAGGGCTTAGGGGTCTTTTTCTCCCCCATGCCGTATACCTTCATCCCCGCCTCTCGCAGCCGGGTGGCCAGGCGGGTGAAGTCGCTGTCGCTGCTGACCAGCACAAAGCCGTCGCAGTTGCCGGAGTAGAGGATGTCCATGGCGTCGATAATCATGGCCGAGTCGGTGGCGTTTTTGCCAGTGGTGTAGCTGTACTGCTGGAAGGGGGTGATGGCGTGCTCCAGCAACAGGGTCTTCCAGCTGGCCATGTTGGGAGTGGTCCAGTCCCCGTAGATGCGCTTGATGGTGGGGGTGCCGTACACCGCCACCTCCGCCATGATCTCCCGCAGGGCAGTGCGGGGGGCGTTGTCCGCGTCGATGAGGACGGCCAGCCGCAGCTCCTGGTCCATATGGTCCATGGGCGCCCTCCTCAACCGTCGCTGAGGACGAAGTGGCAGAAGCGGAGGACCTCATACCAGTCGCCGCTGTCGAAGCAGACGTATTTGTCGTTCTTTAGCACCGCGCCGGGGTAAAAGCTCTTGGCGTAGGCCACGTGGTGCTTGAAGAAATCCACCTCCATGTGGAAATGCTCCGGCATGGGCACCTGGCACTGGCCGGCCTTTCGTACCGCTTCAGCGGCAGCGGCCTCGATGCGCTCCACCGCCTCGTCGGGATGGATACAGGTGGCGCCGCCCCCGATCCCCTCCAATACGGGGACGGTGGTGATGGCGGGGATGAGGGACTTTGCGTAGTCGCACAGGGCTTTGTCTCCAGTGAGCAGGGCCACGGGCACGCCGTAGTAGCCAGCGGTGTAGGCGTTGATGAGAAACTCGCTGCACATCTGGCCGTTGAGGGTGACGTGGTCGTTGCGGCCGTTCATGGTGTGGGACAGGGGGTTGCCCGGGCAGCCCGCCCAGGCGTGATAGCCGGTGAAGAACACCGCGTCAAATTTCTCCCGGTCCAGCCCGCTCATCATGGACAGCGGGTCGCCGGACCAGGCCCGGTTGAGCCGGGTGCCCCGGGGCAGGCCGGCGGGGTCAATGTTCCGGGCGGAGTCGTGGGCATCCTTCACCAGCACCTCTTCCGCCCCTGCGGACAGGGCCCCCCGGCAGGCGGCGGCCACCTCCCGGGTCATCTGCTTCTGGATGGGGGCATAGTCCATGGGGGTCGCCCGCTCGGTTTCCGGCCAGGAGACCACACCGCAGGTGCCCTCCATATCGGCACTTAAAAATAGTTTCATGGGGATCTGTCCTTTCAGTTTCAGTGTGGTCCGGTCAGTGGCCGGCCCTGGCGCGGATAACCCGCTCCACTTCCGCCAGCTGCTCCACCGTGTTCACCCCCAGCATCTCCTGGGCCGAACAGGTGTCGCACACGCCCACCCGGCCCCCGGCGGCCTGGATGAGGGCGGGGGCGTCGGTGATGTACAGCTCCCCCTGGGCGTTGTCGGTGGTGAGCTGGTCCAGGGCGGCCAGCAGCTCCCGCACCCGGAACACGTAGACGCCCACGTTGACCTCGGCGACGGCGGCCTGCTCCGGGGTGCAGTCCTTGGCCTCTACTACCTGGGAGAAGGAGCCGTCCGCCCCCCGGATGACCCGGCCGTAGTTGCCCCCCTCCTCCAGGTGGGAGGACAGCAGGGTGCAGGCGTTGCCATCCCGCAGGTGGAGGTCGATGAGGGAGCGGTAGGTCTCGGCGCGCATGAGCGGAGTGTCGCCATAGCACACCAGCACATGGCCGTCGGGGTCAGTGAGCAGATGGGCGGCGCACTGGACAGCGTGGCCGGTGCCCTTCTGAATCTCCTGGACGGCGTAGGGATAGCCGGGGAAGGCGGCGGTCACCTGGTCCTTCATCCAGCCCACCACCAGGATGGTGTCCTGGGCGGGGAGAAAGGAAAGGGCGTCCAGCACATAGGCCAGCAGGGGCCGGCCCGCGGCCTGCCGTAGCACCTTGGGCAGGTCCACCCCCTCGGTGTGCAGGCGGGTGCCCTTGCCGGCGGCCAGCACCAGGGCCTTGAGGGAAATTTCCATATCGAACACTCCTTGAAGGTCAGGGATTTGTCATTTGACGGAAAGTAGTATATCATAGTTTTGGACAGATGACCAGAGCGGAAACTCGCTCTGGGGAAAAAGGAGATGAAAATATGGAACTCAGGCCCTATGCTCCGGCGGACTGCGCCGCCATGGCAGAGCTTTTTTATAACACGGTGCATACGGTGAACGCCCGGGACTACACCCCGGAGCAGCTGTGTGCCTGGGCCACAGGGGAGGTGGATCTGGCGGAGTGGGACCGCTCCTTCCAGGCCCACCACACCCTGGTGGCCGTGGAAGGGGAGCAGATTGTGGGATTTGGGGATTTGGACGTGGAGCGGGGCTATCTGGACCGGCTGTACGTTCACCGAGACCACCAGGGGGAGGGAATCGCCACCGCCCTGTGCGGCGCCCTAGAGAGGGCGGCATCCGGGCCCATCACCACCCACGCCTCCATCACCGCCCGGCCCTTTTTCGAGGGGCGGGGCTACCGGGTGTTGCGGGAGCAGCAGGTGGAGCGCCGGGGCGTATGGCTGACCAACTACGTCATGGGAAAGAAATGAGGCGGGAAGGCGCTCCTTCTACAAGGGTTCGCCTTGCAGAACCCTATGTTCTGCAGGCACAAAGGGAGACGAGGGGCGAAACCCTTAGACCAAGGCTTCACACAGCTACGAAACCACGTTTTGCGGTTCCCCCGCCAGCCACCCCCGCAGGTTGGCCGCCGCCACGTCCAGCAGGCGAAGCCGGGCCTCACGAGGCGCCCAGGCGATGTGTGGGGTGACGATACAGTTTGAAAGGCCAATGAGGGGGCTGCCGTCCGCCGGGGGTTCCTGGCAGAGCACATCCACCGCCGCGGCGGACAGCTTGCCAGATGTCAGGGCGGCGGCCAAGTCAGCCTCGTCCACCACAGGGCCCCGGGAGGTGTTGATGAGAATGGCTCCATCCTTCATTGTTGCGATGGTTTCCGCCCGGATAAGGCGGCGGGTGGAGTCAAACAGGGGGCAGTGAAGGCTGACCACGTCGGACTGAGCGAGCACCTCATCCAAGCTGGCAAAGGCCACGCCGGACAGGGAGGCCGCTTTCTCCGGGTGGGGGGTGCAGGCCAGGACTTGCATCCCAAAGGCCAGGGCAATCCTGGCCACGGCGGAGCCGATGTTCCCATAGCCCACCAGCCCCATAGTCTTGCCCGCCAGCTCCACGAGGGGGGCCTTCCAGAAACAAAACTGGTTGGCCCGGGCCCACTCCCCGTCCCGCACCGCCTGGTCGTGGAGGGCCACCTTGGAGCACAGCTCCAGCAGCAGGGCAAAGACGAACTGGGCCACTGAATCGGTGGAGTAGGCGGGGATGTTAGTCACCAGAATGCCCCGGACCCGGGCGGCGGCCAGATCCACCACATTGTACCCCGTGGCCAGCACCCCCACATACCGCAGATCCGGGCAGGCGGCGAACACCGCCTCGTTCAGCACGGTCTTGTTGGTCAGGGCCACCTGGGCCCCCTGGAGCCGGGGGATGGTCTGCTCCGGTTGGGTAAAATCATGGACCACCAGCTCTCCCAACTGGGCGATGGGGGTCCAAGACAGGTCACCGGGGTTGGCGGCGGAGCCGTCCAGAATGACGATGCGCATAGCGCGTCTCCTTTCAGAAAGATAGTAAGGACAGGACCCCCGGGCGCAAGCGCGCACAGGGGCCCTGGGATGGAGACAAGAGAATAAGCTCAGGGCTTGAGGTGGTCGAAGCCCTGGAACACGTTGACCCCGGTGTAGGTCTTGATGGGCTCCTCGCCCCGGAGCGCCCGGAGAGCGCCGGCGGCCAGGGCTTCCATCTCAAACTCACCAGGATAAGCGCGGATGGGAGCGATTTTGCCACACATTTGAGTCAGCCCGTCTACCACACGCTTGTCGTGGACGATGCCGCCCCCCAGCAGGATGGCGTCCACGTCAAAGTGGAGCACCGCGGCCATGGCGCCGATCTCCTTGCCAATCTGGTAGATGAAGGCGTCGTACACCAGCTCGGCATACTTGTTGCCGCTGTCGATCATGGCGGTGACGTCGGTGGCCTCGGAGGTACCCAGAAGGTCCACAAAGCCGCCGGACTTGATCAGCCGGTCATACATCTGATCCCGGGTCCACTTGCCGGAGTAGCACAGGTCCATGAAGGGGATGGCGGGCAGGGCGCCGGCCCGAGTGGGGGTCATGGGGCCTTCCCCCATGATGATGGAGTTGGAGTCTACCGCTTTGCCCTTCCGGTGGGCGGTGACGGATACTCCACCACCAATATGGGCCACTACGAAATTACAGTCCTCGTACTTTTTGCCCAGTTCCGCTGCAGCCCGGATGGCGGTCTCCTTTTGGTTGAGCATGTGCACGTTGCTGGTGCGGTAGACATCGTGAAGACCGGTGACCCGGGCCACATCCTGGAATTCATCCGTGTCTGGGGGATTGAGCAGCAGGGCGGTGCCGCCGAATTCTTCCGCAAAGGACTGCGCCAGCTTGCCGCCTAGGATGGCTGGATGGACGGTGTAGCCGGAGAAGCAGTCGGCTACCACCTTGTCGGTGACGGCGTATACGCCCCCCTCGCAGGGCTGGAGTCCGCCGCAACGGGCCACAAAGCAGTCCACCCCCTCCAGAGTGGCGCCCTGGGCGGCCACCGCGTCCAGAATGGTCTGACGGCGGTAGGGCAGCTGGTCGGCAATTTTAGGATACTTGGCCAGTTCCTCGGCGGTATGGACTGCCTTGGTGATAAAAACGGGCTTGTCATCCTCGAACATGGCGATTTTAGTGGATGTAGAGCCGGGATTCAGGGCGAAAATTTTGTAGCTCATTGGGATGGTCCTCCTTTGAGATTGATTTAAGATAAGGGAGTGGGAGCCGCCTGGCTCCCACTCCGCATTGGGCTGAACATGTTACTGCTTGAGATAGTCGAAATTGGTGAACACCTTCTCGCCGGTGTATACCTTGGCCTGCTCCTCGCCGGCCAGGACGCGGCAGCCGCCGGCGGCCAGGGCCTCCATTTCAAACTCGCCGGCCCGGACTTCGATGGGGGCGATCCAGCCCACCTGCTCGGTGAGATTGGCCACCAGGCCCTTGTCGTGGGAGATGCCGCCGGTGAGGACGATGGCGTCCACCTTACCCTTGAGCACCACGGCCATGGCGCCGATCTCCTTGGCGATCTGGTATTGGAAAGCGTCATAGATGAGCTTGGCGTACTTGTCACCCTTGGCGATCATCTCGTTGACCTCGATGGCGTCAGAGGTGCCAAGGTGGTCCACAAAGCCGCCGGACTTGGTGATGCGCTTGTACATCTCGTCCCGGGTCCACTTGCCAGAGTAGCACAGATCCATCAGGTCCACCGCAGGCAGGGCGCCGGAGCGGGTGGGGGCCATGGGCCCCTCGCCGTTGATGATGCCGTTGGAGTCGATCATCTTGCCCTGGCAGTGGGCGGTGATGGATACGCCGCCGCCGATGTGGCAGACGATGAAATTGGCCGTCTCATAGGTCTTGCCCAGGTCCTTGGCCACCCGGATGGCGGTTTCCTTTTGGTTCAGGGCGTGGATGGACACGGTGCGGAACACGTCGTGCAGGCCGGTGACCCGGGCCACGTCCTGGAACTCGTCGGTATCGGGGGCGTTGACGATGAAAGCCCGCTTGCCATACTGGCTGGCAAATTTCTGGGCGATCTGGCAGCCCAGGGAAGCGGGGTGGTTGCCGCCGCCGCGTTTGGCGTGGGCCAGCATGGTCTCGTTGACCTCGTAAGTCCCGCCGGGGCAGGAGTTCAGACCGCCGCCGCGGCCCACAAAGGCGTCACAGCTGGCCAGGTCTACCCCCTGCTCGGAGCAGACGGACAAAATGGTGTTTACCCGGTAATCCAATTGGTCGGCCACCGTAGCGTACTTGGCCAGATCGACAGCCTCATGGACCACGTTCTTTTTAAAGATCTCCTGGTCGCCCTCGAACAGGGCGATCTTGGTGGAGGTAGAGCCGGGATTAATTGCGAGAATCTTATAAGCCATAGTAAAATACCCTCCAAAACGTTAGTTACACAAATAAGATAGATTTATTGTAGCATGAAAGAAATCCAGTGGCAAGGGTGTGAATTTTGTCATTGTGCATGAAAACGAAGTGCCGGGGCAGAAAACTATTTACATTATTGGAGTGTTGTGCTACTATGCTAAAGTAATGAGGATGACGGGTCCGCCGATGGCTGACCCACAAGGAGGACATTGGAATGAAAAAGATACTTGCACTGTTGCTGGCCCTGTCTATGGCCCTGGGCCTAGCTGCTTGTTCCGGTCAGGACGGGAAAGAGTCCGACAACTCCGGGGACAGCGACCTGGCCTATATCCAGGAAAAGGGCACCTTAGTGGTGGGCATCACGGAGTTTGAACCCATGGACTACACCGATGCCGACGGCAACTGGATTGGGTTTGATGCGGATATGGCCAGAGCCTTTGCTGAGAGCCTGGGCGTGGAGGCCCAGTTCCAGGTCATTGCTGACTGGGACAGCAAGGTGATGGAGCTGGAGGGCAAGACTGTGGACGTGGTGTGGAACGGCATGACCCTCACTGAGGACGTGCTGACGGCCATGGAGTGCTCCAACCCCTATTTCAGCAACGGACAGGTGGTCATCGTACCTGCTGACAAGGCCGGCGACTATCAGACCGAGGAGAGCCTGGCTGACCTGCAGTTTGCCGTGGAAAACGGCTCTGCCGGACAGGAGGAACTGGACCGGCTGGGCTATTCCTACACTCCTGTCCAGGACCAGGCTACCGCACTGATGGAGGTGGCCGCCGGCACATCCGATGCGGCGGTGGTCGATTATCTTATGGCTGCGGCCATGACCGGCGAGGGCACCAGCTATGAAGACCTAGCCTATACCGTTCAGCTCAACAGCGAGGAGTACGGCGTGGGCTTCCGCAAGGGATCTGACCTGGCGGCGGAACTGAATCAGTTCTTCCAAGAGCAGTATGCCAGCGGCGAGATGCAGAAGATCGCTGACAAATACAACATTGCCGACAAACTCATCGAGCAGTGATCGGCACTATTTGACGAGATATGGCCTTGACCGCAGGGGGCGCTGAGCCCCCTGCGGTCAAGGCTGTAAGGAGAAAAGACGGAGAACATCCGCAAGGGAGTGGTACCTATGGATATGACTCTGTTCTGGACGGTGGTTCAGGCGTTGAACCAAGGGTTTGTTCAGACGCTGAAGCTGTTTGCCGTAACGCTGGTGTGTGCGGCCCCTCTGGGCCTGGTGGTGTCCTTTGGCTCCATGAGCCGCTTTGCCCCCCTGCGCTGGCTGACCCGGACGGTGGTGTGGGTCATCCGGGGCACCCCCCTCATCCTCCAGCTTTACATCATCTTCTATGTCCCTGGCATGGTAATGGACAGAAGCCCCTGGCCCGGCGGGGAGTCTGGACGGTTCGTGGCCTCCGCCGTGGCCTTCATCATCAACTACGCCTGTTATTTTTCTGAGATCTATCGGGGTGGTATCCAAGGCGTGCCCCGGGGACAGCAGGAAGCGGGGCTGGTGCTGGGCATGACCAAGCAGCAGATCTTTTTTAAGGTCACACTGCTGCAGATGATCAAACGCATCGTCCCGCCTATGTCCAATGAGATTATTACGTTAGTCAAGGATACCTCCATCGCCCGCATTGTCTCCCTGCAGGAGGTCATCTGGGCGGGGTACGCCTTTATGAAGAGCTCCCACGGCTATTCGGGCCTCATCTGGCCGCTGTTTTTCACTGGCGTCTATTTTTTGGTGTTCAACGGTCTGTTGACCATTCTGTTTAACCGAATCGAGAAAAAGCTGGACTACTTCCAGTGAGAGAGGGAGGACATACCATGTCGGTCCTGGATGTACAGCATATGGAAAAGCACTTCGGCACCACCCGGGTGCTGGAGGACATCAGCTTTTCCCTTGAGCGGGGACAGACCTTGGCCATCATCGGCTCATCGGGCAGCGGTAAAACAACTCTGCTGCGGTGCTTGAATTTTCTGGAGACACCGGATCAGGGGACTATCTCGGTTAACGGCTCGGTCGTCTTCGACGCCGCCGACCCCGCCACTCAGCGGGAGAGCGAAGTGCGGAAAAAACGACTTCATTTCGGGCTGGTGTTTCAGTCCTTCAACCTGTTCCCCCAGTATACCGCACTGAAAAACGTGACCCTGGCCAAAGAGCTGCTGGCCCGGGAGCAGCACGATTTCAAGGCGCATAAAAAAGAGAACCTGGGGCGGATTGAGGCGGAAGGCCGGGAGTTGCTGGCCCAGATGGGATTGGCCGAGCGGGCGGACTTCTATCCCGGTCAATTGTCCGGTGGACAGCAGCAGCGGGTGGCCATCGCCCGGGCTCTGGCGCTGGGACCGGATATCCTGTGTTTTGACGAACCCACCTCCGCCTTGGACCCAGAGCTTACCAGCGAGGTGCTGCGGGTCATCCGCACTCTGGCTGAGCAAAAGACCACTATGATTATTGTCACCCATGAGATGGCCTTTGCACGGGATGTGGCCGACCAGGTCATCTTTATGGACGAGGGGGTTATCGTGGAGCAGGGAAGCGCCAAGGAAGTCATCGAAAATCCCCAGCAGGCCAGGACCAGGCAGTTTCTGGCCCGGTACAGCCAAGGGTAATAAAGAGGACCGGCATAGCCGGTCCTCTTTTTATTGCAGGGACAAAACAGTTGGGGGCCTGCCTGGCAGACGGCAATCAGGAGGGGCTGCCAGATCCCTTTCCGCCGTTTTCGCCGCCAGCCGTGTCCGCACCGGAAGCAGCCGCCCCCCGCCGTGCCAAGTCCCCTTTTAGCAGGGTGTAGAGCACAGCCGTGACAGGTACGCTGATGACTAGGCCCACAAAGCCCAGCAGGCTGCTGCCCACAGTGACCGCCGCCAGCACCCAGATGCCGGGCAGGCCCAGGCTGGTGCCTACCACCCGGGGGTAGATAATGTTGCCCTCCAGTTGCTGGAGGACCACCAGGAAGATGAGAAACCACACCGCCTGCATAGGCTCGATCATCACCAGCAGCAACACCGCCACTGCCGCGCCGATGTAGGCGCCGGCCACCGGAATCAGGGCAGACACGCCGATGATGACAGAGATGAGGGGGGCATAGTCAAACTGAAACAGGCACATGCCCAAAAAGCACAGAACACCTAGGATGCACGCCTCAGTGAGCTGGCCGGAGACATAGCGGGTGAAGGTATCCGCCGTCAGACGGGTGACAGACAGCAGAGGATCGGCCACCCGGCCTGGCAGGTAAGTGATTGCCAGGCGGCGGCACTGGGCGGTGAGCCGGGGCCCGCCGATGAGCATGTAAATAGAGAACACCAGGGCCAGCACGCCGGTAACCACAGCGGAGACTACCACTCCGGTCATGGAAATGAGGTGGGGAACGGTGGTAGTCAGGGCGTCCAGTACGCCAGAGAGGACCTTGTTCAGCGTGTCGTTGATGATGGCGGACAGATTTAGGTCGGCCAGAGCTTCCAGGTCCAGGGTCTGCACCACCCAGTCGTACAACCCCTGAAGATTGGCGGCATAGGTGCCCATGTTGTTGACAAAGGTCTGCAAGCTGTTGATCAGCTCGGGCACTACTAGGGAGATGAGCACTGCCAGGATGGCCAGCAGGATTACATAGGCGGTGACCACCGCCAGAGGCCGCGCAGCCTGCCGGGTCCTGCCGGGCAGGTGGCCTTCATACAGCCGGGCGAAGAAGTTACACGGACGGTTCAGAACAAAGGCCACAGCAAAGCCGATGAACAGAGGCTGAAAGGCGGAGAGAATCGCGCTCAGCCACCCGGCCACCGTGTCGATCTTGACGATGACCACCACCAGCACCACCGCGTAGGTGATGAGCAAAATAAGATGTTTGAACAGCTTTTTATCCATGGACCACACTCCCCGGTCATGTGTTGCTTCCAGTCTATCATTCCCAGAAGCTCAGGTCAAATAAAGATTCCTTAAAATTTTCTCAAAATAGGACAAAGAAAGGAAATTGACAGGCTCTTGAAATCCTACTGAATATGTGGTATTTTTATGATAGAACAAATACTGAGGTGATGACTGTGAAGATATCCACCAAAGGCAGGTATGCCCTGCGGCTGATGCTGGACCTGGCGGTCCATGGCGGGGACGGGCTTCCCGTCTCCCTCAAGGATGTGTCCCGGCGGCAGCAACTCAGCGACAAATATCTGGAGCAGATCGTCACGCCCCTGTCCAAAGCGGGGCTGGTCCGTTCCATGCGGGGGGCCGGAGGGGGGTATCTGCTCACCCGGCGGCCGGAGGAGTATACCGTGGGGGAGATCCTGCGCCCTCTGGAGGGAGATCTGGCCCCGGTGGAGTGCGCCACTGACGCGGATTTCTGTGAGCGGTGCGGTGAGTGCGTCACCGTGGAGCTGTGGCGGGAGATCCACCGGGCGGTGTCCCAGGTGGTGGACCGCACCACTCTGGCCGACCTGGTGGAGCGGTACGAGGACCGTCAGGGAGAGCACCGGACCGGCTGAGAAAAACCAGAAAGGGACTGCACGGAATGAACGCGCAGTCCCTTTCTGCGTTGTGGGTTAGGATAACGTCTGCTCCAGCTCCCGGCGGCGGAGAAAGTCCGGCAGGGTGGTGAACACCAGGCAGGAGGTGATCGCCGCGCAGCCCAGGTCTACAATGGGCTCGGCCCAGAAGGCGGCGTCCGCCGCCCCCAGCAGGACGGGCAGGGCCAGGGTGAGCGCAGTGAACCAGACCTTCCGGTTCACCGAGCAGAACAGGGAGTGGCGCACCCGGCCCAGAGCGGTGGACATGTCCACCGCAGTGTACTGAGCGGCCAGAGGGACGGCGCACAGACAGAACCGGCGGATGTACTTCACCGTCAGGGGGACGAGGGCTTGGTCGCTGGTGAACAGGCGGACGAACAGAGGGGAGAGGGTGAAGGTGATAACCGTCATCCCCGCGGTAAAGGCCAGGCACAGCAGCAGCACGTACCGGATGGCCTTCCGGATGCGGGCGGTGTTGCCCGCGCCATAGTTGTAGCTGACAATGGGCTGGCACCCGCCGGTGATGCCCCCCATGGGCATGGTGATCAGGAGCATATAGCTCTGCACGATGGTGTTGCAGGACACCAGCGTATCCCCTGTGCCGGGACCGCCCCGGGACTGGAGCACGGCGTTGAGCACGATGAGAATGACGCTGTCCAGGGAGATGGTGAGGAAGGGGGTCAGGCCAAAGAGTAGCACCTTGCCCATGAGCGCCGGGGACAGCTTGTCCGGCTCCAGACGGATGGGCATGGACCTGTGGCGGAGCATGGCCAGCACAAAGACGCAGGATGCCGCCTGGGACAGCACGGTGGCCCAGGCGGCCCCGGCCACCCCCCAGCCGAAGCCGAAGATGAAGATGGGGTCCAGCGCGATATTCATCACCGCCCCCACCGCCACCGTTCCCATGCCCAGGCCGGAGCGGCCCTGACAGATGAGAAAGCTGTTCATCCCGGCGGCCATCATGGCGAAGAAGGAGCCGGCGGTGTAGATGGTCATATAGGTGTTGGCGTAGGGGAAGGACTGGGCGCTGGCGCCGAAGAGCATGAGCAGCGGCTCCCGGAACAGGAGAAACAGGGCGGTGAGAGCCGCGGCCAGGCCGGCGAGCAGGAGAAAGCAGTTGGCCAGCAACTGGTGCGCCCCGGCCCGGTCCCCCGCGCCCATGCGCATGGCCACATGGGGAGAACCGCCCAGCCCCACCAGGGTTGCGAAAGAGGAGATGAGGGTGACGATGGGGCCGCACACCCCGACTCCCGCCAGGGCGATAGAGCCGATCTCCGGGATGTTGCCGATAAAGATGCGGTCAACAATCGAATAGAGCACGCTGACGAACTGGGCCAGCATGGTGGGGACAGCCAGCCGCAGTACCAGCGGCAGCAGGGCGTCCCGGCCCAGGTCGTTGGTCCTGGTCATGGGGGAATTTCACCTCTCGATCATTCCGGAATCAGGAAAGAGTCACAGGCCGTTGACGATGTTGGCCGGCCGCTCGCCGTCCAGCACCCGGCGGACATTGTCCCATACGGCGGCGTAGGCTCGCCGGAAGGCGGGGCCGGTGTTGCCCCCGATGTGGGGCAGGTAGGCAACCCGGTCCCGCACCTGTGGGGGCAGGTCCACCAGGGGGGGGTCGGCGGGGGTGGGCTCAGGCCAAAGGGTGTCGAAGCCCGCTCCAGCCAGATGCCCGGACAGCAGGGCGTCCCGGACGGCCTGGTTGTCCACCAACTGGCCCCGGCTGGTGTTCACCAGGTAGGAGCCGGGGTGCATTTTGGACAGGAGCGCCTGGTTGAGCATCCCCTCCGTCTCCGGCGTGACGGGGCAGTGGAGGGAGAGAATGTCACAGGTTCCGACCAACTCGTCCAAGGGCAGATAGGTGATGTTCCACTCCCTCTCCTCTTGGGGGGAGCGGCGGTGGGGAGTGTAATAATACAGTCGGTTGCCGAAAGGGGCCAGCCGCCGGGCGGTGGCCTTGGCAATATCCCCAAGGCCCACCAGGCCCACAGAGTGGTCGGCAAACTCAGGTACTGCCGCGGCCATGACGGCTTCCTTATAAGCCATCTGGCGGCCCTCGATCACTGCCCGGTAGCCCTGCACGGCCCGGCGGGTGACCATGAGCATGAGCATCACAGCGATTTCGGCCACCGCGTCGGCGTTGCAGCCCTTGCAGTTGCACACATAGACCCCCCGCCTCCGGGCGGCATCCAGGTCGATGGCGTTGTACCCCACCCCGTCGGAGTGGATGAGTTGGAGCCGGGGCAGGCCGTGGATCAGCTCCGCCCCCACCGGGGCGATGGCGTCGGCCAGGATGACTTGGGCATCGGGGGACTGGGCCAGGATCTGGCGGGACGGGGCAGAGGGGGAGAAAAAGGTCAGCTCCACCGGCAGGTCGTGGACGAAGGGGGGGAGATACGCCTCGTACCGCTTCCGGTCTCCGAGAATGGCGATTTTCATGGGAACGCTCCTTTTTGTCGAATCAATACGGGTCATCATACTACATTCCGGCAGCATTGTCACTATGCAAAATGACGGGAAGTGTGAATTTAGCACTCTTGACACAAGAGTGCTAATTGTTTACAATGAGTTCATGAAAAAACCCAGAAAAGAGGTATACTAAACTCAAACAACAGTTCGGGGCCGGGGATACCCGGCCCGAGAGGAGTGTGGAGATACCATGAACATGAATCAATTTACCCAGAAATCCCTGGAGGCCATCCAGGCCGCCCAGTCCCTGGCTGTGGAATACGGCAACCAGCAGATTGAGCAGCCCCATCTGCTGTGCGCCCTCATCGGGCAGGAGGGGGGATTCATCCCCCAGCTGCTCACCAACATGGGGCTGACGGTGGAGTCATTCCAGGCCGCTGCCCGTCACGAGGTGGAGAAGCTGCCCAAGGTGTCCGGCGCCGGCCGGGAGGCGGACAAGGTGTATATCTCCAGTGGGGTGGACAAGGCGCTGAACACCGCCGTGTCCATCGCCTCCGGCATGAAGGACGAGTATGTGTCGGTGGAGCACATCCTGCTGGCCCTGATCGACACCGCCGAGAGCAGCTTGAAGTCCCTGTTCAAGACCTACAACGTGGACAAGGACCGGGTGATGCAGTCCCTGGCCGCCCTGCGGGGGAACCAGCGGGTGACCACCGACAACCCGGAGGAAACCTACGAGGCCCTGAAAAAATACGGCACCGACCTGGTGGAACAGGCTCGGGCCAACAAGCTGGACCCGGTGATCGGACGGGATGACGAGATCCGGAATGTCATTCGCATACTGTCCCGAAAGAGCAAGAATAACCCCGTGCTCATCGGCGAGCCAGGCGTGGGCAAAACCGCCATCGCCGAAGGGCTGGCCCAGCGGATTGTCAAAGGGGACGTACCCGCGGGTTTGAAGGACAAGACCATCTTTGCCCTGGATATGGGCTCCCTGGTGGCTGGCGCCAAGTACCGGGGCGAATTTGAGGAGCGGCTGAAGGCTGTGCTCAATGAGGTGAAGAAGTCTGAAGGGCAGATTATTCTGTTCATCGATGAACTCCACACCATTGTGGGCGCAGGCAAAACCGAGGGCGCTATGGACGCGGGCAACCTCTTAAAGCCCATGCTGGCCCGGGGAGAGCTGCACTGCATCGGCGCAACCACCCTCAATGAGTACCGCCAGTATATCGAGAAGGACGCCGCTCTGGAGCGGCGGTTCCAGCCCGTTATGGTGAATGAGCCCACGGTGGAGGACGCCATCGCCATTTTACGTGGCCTGAAGGAGCGCTATGAGGTGTTCCATGGCGTCAAGATCACCGACGGGGCCATCGTGGCCGCCGCCACCCTCTCCGACCGCTATATCACCGACCGTTTCCTGCCCGACAAGGCCATCGACCTCATTGACGAGGCCTGCGCTCTCATCCGCACGGAGATGGACTCCATGCCCACTGAGCTGGACGTGATCTCCCGGAAGATTATCCAATGCGAGATTGAGGAGGCCGCCTTGAAGAAGGAGGATGACGAGCTGTCCAAGGCCCGGCTGGCGGACATCCAGAAGGAGCTGGCTGAGCTGCGGGATGAGTTCAACGCCGGCAAGGCCAAGTGGGAGAACGAGAAGAACGCCATCGGCAAGGTGCAGAAGCTCCGGGAGGACCTGGAGGCGGCCAACGCCCAGCTGGAAAAGGCCCAGCGGGAGTACGACCTGGAAAAGGCGGCCCAGCTTCAGTACGGCACCATCCCTGGCCTGAAGAAGCAGCTGGAAGAGCAGGAGGGCTATGCCGCCCGGTCCAAGGAGGACAACCTGCTCCGGGACAAGGTCACCGAGGAGGAGATCGCCCGGATTGTGGAGCGGTGGACAGGCATCCCTGTGGCAAAGCTCATGGAGGGTGAGCGGGAGAAGCTGCTGCACCTGGAAGACATCCTCCACCAGCGGGTGGTGGGCCAGGACGAGGCGGTCCGCCTGGTGAGCG
>OGYF01001096.1_pt1 | contig 24269 bp, 24 predicted proteins | sample 1576451 | NCBI WGS metagenome assembly OGYF01 (sample SAMEA3541505, study PRJEB24748) | human gut metagenome | biome: human gut; feature: human-associated habitat; material: faeces | place: China | collected 2012
CTTGCTTGCTTGCTTGCTTGCTTGCTTGCTTGCTTGCTTGCTTGCTTGCTTGCTAATAAGCATGTTTTTCCCTTTCATTTTTGTCAAGCCCCCTCAATTGTTTTACCTGTATATACAGAGAAAGTATATCATATAGCATTTTCCCTTTCAAGAATTTTCTTCACAGGCGTTGCGATCTGGCGTACGGGCTGCTTTCACCAAACCTTCTATAAAATCAAATCTCCCACTTTCTCGTAATTCTCTAAGCTATACGCCTCGATCACATTCCCCTGTATCACATACAATCTCTCTCCTATATATACTCCTCTGGCGCTTCCGCCGCCTCCATTAATCTCTTCTTCCAGGTTGCACTGGAATCCTTGCTCCTCGTCATAGCTGAACAGATAATATGCTTCTCCTCCCTCTGAATCTGCGGGAAAGCCAATCCTATTGGTTCCCGGGTCGATCAGCGCCGCCTTATAATCATAGGATACTTCTGTGCTGTATACATTTTCCAATACATAGGTATCCGCCTCTTTTACATCTGTTGGGTCGCTCACATCAAACATCGTAAGTTTTACTCCCCCGGTAATCTGGGTTTCCTCATCTACATCCATTCCAATACCTAGAAGTTTCCCGTCTCCATAGTAATGCAGATAATCAGAAAATCCAGGAATCTTTAGCTGTCCAATGATCTTCGGATTCTCCGGAGCCGAAAAATCTACGGAAAACAGCGGATCTGTCTCCCGGAAAGTGACAAAATACCCTGTTTCTCCCAGAAATCTGGCAGAATAAATCCGCTCGTCTTCCGCCAGACCCTCAATTTCTCCTATGATTTCTAATTTTTCATCTAACACGTATACGGAATTGGTATCCTCTACCGTTGTCACGATCCTTAAATTTCCTTTATATTCATCGATGGAGAAGGAATCATTGATGTATCCATTCACAGTCCTCTGCGCTTCCGGTTCTATGACGCCTGATTCATATGACAGCTTCCTAAGCGCAGTGATTTCCATGTTTGTTTTCTGATCCCATTCAATTTCATAATAATAAATACTATTTTCACTTACATACAGTTCTCCCCCTTTCGTAAAAATCGCCTTGCTGTCTTTCGTCTGATCAGGGTTCTCAAGATCTACAGCCGTAATCACTTCATACATATTTCCGTCTTGATATTGAGGCATAAATATGTCTGTCTCATCTAGAAGCCGTTCACCTGCTGCCGGGATAAAGGATTCCGGCTCTGTTTCTCGGATATCTGCCCCTACATAATATTGACTAAAGAGATACAGAAAGCCGTTAACCAAGCGTGAAGAATGATACCAGCCGCTTTGAGACACCTTCCCCAAAAGCTGTGGGTCAGAAGGCGCACTGATATCATAAGTCAGCACTTCTGTCTGTTCCCGATCGGAACTTTCTAATGGATAAATCCCATAATCATCTTCGGAATCAAAAGAGCATATGAGCACAGCTTTCTTCTCTTTTGGAAGCAGGTATATTTCTTCAACGCAGCGCCCATCCTCCGCCTGGATCCTTCCGGTTTCTTTCATTTCTTCTCCCGTTTCCACGATCACGACCTCAGAACCGCCATTTCCCACGATATAAAGAAATTTTCCATCTGTTTTTACAATATCTCCTTCATCCACGCCTTGCTGGCGAAGGTTTGTTCCAGAATAATCTCCGCCATATTCGGACGCTTTTGCAGAGGCGCTTTCTGAGGCAGCACTCTCTGCCGACTCATTTGACACCATATCTGCCGACTCTTCCATACTCCATTCCGACATTTCCGTTTGCTTCTCCTGGGCCTTCAAATACTCATAGATTTCCTCATAGCTTTCCGCGCTGGCAATCGTTTTACTCCGGCTGACTTCTGCCGACTCTGTGCTGGAGGCCTCACCGCTGGATTTATCTCCTGATCTTTGTATATTTCCGTAAATAGCCAGTCCCGCAGCCAGAACCAGACAGGCCGCCACGGGCAGAACCGCCTTTCTCCATGTTCCGCTTTTCCTTATCTTCCTTTCCGCAAGCTGCTGCCGCACAGCTTCCGGCCGCAGGCTGTCCGGCGTCTCTATCTGATCTGTCTTTGTCCTGATGCGTTCAAGAATCTCCTGCTCTTTCCTGTTCATAAAGACACTCCTTTCCTACTCCAACACGCACTCCATCTTTTCCAGCGCACGGCTTCTCTTGGATCGGACGGTATTCTCATTGAGCTTCAGCGTTTTGCCAATCTCCCGACTGGTGTAACCGCCGAATACCGATAAGGCCACGATCATCTGCTCTTCCTCAGACAGGATGAGAAACGCCCTTTTCACATCCACTGACAGCCCGTGATCTTCCTGGGCCGTTGGAATGTTAAAAAAGGTATCCTCCTGGTCCAGGCTGATCTCCAATCCGCGTTTCCTTAGCTTTTTCCTGCACACATTTGCCAGGATCGTGAAGATCCAGCTTTTAAAGGCTTTCTCATCTCTCAGCTTACGGATATTCTCATAGGCCGCCAGCACAGCCTCACCTACCGCGTCTTCCGCCTCATGCCGGTCTTTCAGCAGACAGAGCGCAAACCGGTATAGATCCTGATAGACTGCCTCATACATCCGCGCAAATATATCCGCATCGCACTTCATATCCCACCCTCCCTGTCAGATATGGTTCTCTGTTCTATGTATTAGAGTCAATAAAGGAGCCAAATGATGCATTAGGGCCGGGGGATTTTTAAAAATCCCCCGGCCCTAATGAAAATTATCCTCTGTAATAATTGATCAGACAGCCTTTGCGGATGATCTCACGCTCTGTATCTGTCATATCTCCAAGTTTTAAGCTGATCTCTTTCAGTTCTTCTCCTACAATATAGGCTTTGACCTGGCTGGCTTTTTCTTCTACCGCCGTCCGGATTCCCGGCACAAAAATATAATCGCCATTTTTAAAACTCAACGCACTATGCTCTTCTTCTGTAATGAACGGCAGCATTCCCCAATTGATCAGGTTGGAACGGTATCTCTTCGTCGCGTATTCATTGGCGATATTTGCCCAGCCGCCCAGGACTTTCTGGCAGGAAGCCGCCTGCTCTCTCGCGGATCCATCTCCTGGATTTACCGCAAATATGGTACTTCCAACGCCGATATTTTCCCTGCTGGCCTCTGGATAAGCCGCAGTGATCTTCTCAAGCACCGGCTTCAGTTCCTCCAGCGCTGCCGCCGGATCTTCTCCTGCCTCCAGCGCCTTCTGCGCCTTCTGCACTTCCTTTGCTCTTCCTACATATGCCGGGTCCTTTCTGGACAGAGCGAACTCCGCTAATCCCAAAGGATTGGAACGATAGGATGAGGTCTCTCCCGATGGGATCAGCTCATCCGTAGTGGTTACCGGATCATGGATCTCAGATACCACTTTTAAGATCAAGTTCTCCGGCAGCGCCGGCATTTCCGGCCAATCCTTGATATTGGGGCCAAACTTGATCTCCACGCTTGGGTCCGCTTTTCCCTTGCTGTCAAATACTCGGTTTGCGTAAATATTCTTATCAAAGTGATATTTCCGTTCTTTATACTCTACGTCCATATCTGTTGCCGGCGTCAGGAATCCTTTATTGGCCGCTGTAGCCGCAATGGACCGCGCGTCCATAAGTGCCACCGATGCGATCTGGCCGCTCTGGAGCTTTGAACCCTCCCTGTTGGGGAAGTTTCTGGTAGAGTGACGGATAGAAAACGCATTGTTGGCCGGAGTATCTCCAGCTCCAAAACAGGGACCGCAGAAGGCAGTCTTCACAATCGTTCCCGCTTCCATCAGATCCGCGACCGCTCCGTTCTTCACCAGTTCCATATAGATTGGTGTGCTGGCCGGATAAACGCTGAAGGTAAATTCATCCGCTCCGATGTAACGGCCTTTGATAATATCCGCGGCAGCACAAATATTTTCAAATCCGCCGCCCGCGCAGCCGGCAATAATGCCCTGCTCTACATATAATTTCCCGTTCACGATCTTATCTTGAAGAGAATATTCCACAGCTCCATCCAAGCTGACTTGGGCCTTTTTCTCTACATCATGAAGGATATCTTCCAGGTTGGCGTTTACCTCATCGATCGTATATACGTTAGATGGATGGAACGGCATTGCGATCATTGGTTTGATCTCGCTTAAGTTCACATAGACCATGCCGTCATAATAAGCAGTCTCTCCCGGATTCAATTCTTTATATTCTTCTTCTCTTCCATGGATCTCATAGAATTCCCGGATCTTTTCATCTGTCTTCCAAATAGATGACAGACAGGTTGTCTCCGTAGTCATAACATCGATTCCGATCCTGAAATCCGCGCTCAGCTTCTCAACACCTGGGCCGACAAATTCCATAACCTTGTTGTTTACATATCCATTTGCGAAGGTTGCCCCGATGATCGCCAGGGCCACGTCCTGAGGACCTACTCCTTTGGCCGGTTCTCCATCCAGATAAATGCCGATCACCTGCGGCATTTTAATGTCGTAGGTTTTATTCAGCAGCTGTTTTACCAGCTCTGGTCCTCCTTCTCCCACTGCCATTGTGCCCAAGGCGCCGTATCTGGTATGGCTGTCAGAACCAAGGATCATCTTTCCGCCGCCAGCCAGCATTTCTCTCGCATACTGATGGATGACTGCCTGATGAGGCGGAACATATACGCCGCCGTATTTTTTTGCGCAGGTCAGTCCAAACATGTGGTCATCTTCGTTGATCGTCCCGCCTACCGCGCACAAAGAATTGTGGCAGTTGGTCAGAACATATGGGATGGGGAACTTCTCAAGGCCGGAGGCTCTCGCTGTTTGGATGATACCTACAAATGTAATATCGTGGGAAGTCAGCTTGTCGAACTTGATCTGAAGCTGCTCCATATTTCCAGACGTATTATGATCCTTCAATATATTGTAAGCCATCGTCTGTTTCGCCGCTTCTTCCTGGGAAATCTCTCTGCCAGTCTTTGCCTTTGCTTCTTCTGTGCTTTCTGCGATCTCCCTGCCATTTAAGAGATATACTCCCTTGTCATACAATTTGATCATGTCTTATCTCCTCCTATTTTCTATATCTTTCATATGATCTGCCACCATAATCGCAATTTTAAAGGTCAGCGCATCTTCGAAAATCCGGACGTCCAGCCCTGTTTTCTTTTCAATCTTCTCCAGCCGGTACACCAGTGTGTTCCGGTGTACATGCAGCTGCCGGGCTGTTTCCGATATATTCAGGTTATTATCAAAAAATGTAAATACCGTTGTCAGCTCTTCTTCTCCAAAAGTCTCTCGTTCATCAGCCTCAAAGACTTCGCTTAGAAACATTTCACATAAAGATGGCGGAAGCTGATGGATCAGCCGGCCGATTCCCAGCTCATTGTAAGCAAAAATATTTTTATCTACATAAAATACTTTTCCTACCTCCATGGCCATACCGGCCTCTTTATAAGATCTGGACACCTCCCGGAGTTCTTTCACGATCGTCCCATAAGAAACACGCACACTCACCATTGCTTCCATATTTAGGGTGTCCACAAGAATTCTGGCTGTCTGGGCCAGTGTTTGATAGTCTTCCGTTTCTTCCAGGGCTTTTACAAGAATGATATTTTTCTCATCCACTGCCGTCACAAAATCTTTTGTTCCCGTGGCGTACAGTCCCTTCAGCGTATCCATGATCAGGTTGTCGCCCTCGTTTTTTGCCTCGATCAGAAAGACTGCCCTCTTTAGTTCCACCGGTATCTTCATCTTTCTGGCCTGATTATATACATCTACTAACAGCAGATTGTCCAACAGCAGATTCTGAATAAAACGGTTTTTATCCATCCGTTCCTTATTAGCCAGGATCAGATTCGCCAACTGGCTTGCTCCCATCCTGCCAGAAAGAGAAAGCTGCGTTCCTTCTCCCCGCAGCGCCAGAACATAAGCCGGCTCTTGATCATCACATATGAGAAACAGTCCCTCTTCTTCGCTGATCTGCTGTTCTTTTCCAGCCGCGCAGAAATCTTTGACTGATTTCTCCATTTCGATCGCTTTCTCATTGGTCCTTACAAGACAGCTTCCCTGGACATCCCAGACGGAACACTCAAATCCCGTGATCTCTCGTATATCCTGCACCGTTTTGTGCAATATCTGATTTGACAGCACTGGAACTCCTCCCATCCGGCATATACCTTTTAATTCCGGTATCATTTAATCATTTTATCATAGGATCTAAAGTCTGTCCATGTTTAGAATTGCCGCAAAAGAGTAAAAGAGCGGGACTTTTCTTTTTACAGAAACTGTCCCGCTTCTCACTATAATAACATCAACCTTCTCTTATTTCCTGCAGCTGGCGGCTATGTTCCTGAACCGTCAGTTTAACTACTTTCATATCGTCTTCCAGACTTGCCAGCCGTTTTTCATTTTTAATCCATCCTTGCGACGTAGGATATAAATTTTCACACAGCAATGCGACCGGATGCCGAATATCATTTTCCGCCATTACCTGGAAATCATGGAGATCCCGCCGCAGATGCTCCTGACCATCCTCAAGTACCGTAACACGGACTTTTACATCCGCCATATCTGTCTTCAACTCCGCCACGTCCGTCTTTAGTACCGTCACGTCTGTCTTTAGTGCCGCCACATCTGTCTTCAACTCCGCCACATCCGTCTTTAGCACTGCTACATCCGCCTTTAAAACTGCCACATCCGTCTTCAGGCCTGCCACGTCTGCCTTCAAGCCGGACACGTCCGTCTTCAGATCTGCTACGTCTGCCTTCAAGCCGGACAATTTTTCATCCAATTTCTGATCCAATTTCTGATCCAATTTTTGCTCTAATTTTTCTTCCAGCTTTTCCTCTAATACCTTTTCTAACTTTTCTTCTAATACCTTTTCTAGCTTTTCCTCTAGTACTTTTTCCAGCTTTTCTTCTAGTTTTTGATCTAGTTTTTCTTCCAGAATTCCTATAAATCTTTCCTCTGTCATGGCACTGTCTCCTTTTGTGTTTTCCTATTATAGCTTTTTATTCCTAGGTTCACAAGATGAAAATCTATGTATTTCTATACAAACTTTGTCCGCAAAATTTGTATGGTTTTATTCATTCAAGGGCAGCACCTCTTTTCCTTTTTACTACTCATGTGATTTATTTGGCAGAACCGCCTGACCTGTCTTTCACAGGTTGAAATAAGGGATGACTTGAATCGTCATCTGAGTGGTCTGAGTATAACATACATTCCGTTTACTGGCAAGCGGTTTCCGCGTATACCGCAAGCGGGCGGCAGTCATTGCCCTTTGGCAGCGCCATGTACGAAAAAAGCCCCCGGCATTTCTGCCGGGAGCTGTCTTTTCTGTCTTAAACTCTTTCCTAGTTTGTGATCGTCTGCTCTGTCTCTTTGTCGAATACGTGGATCTTCTCTGCATCCAGAGCAAATTTCACGGTGTCGCCTGTTCTTGCGGTTGTTCTTGGATCAACTCTTGCCGTCATGCTGGAGCCTTCATAGTCAAAGTACAGGAATACTTCTGCTCCAAGCATCTCATATACACGGATCTTCGCCTCAATTACGGTATTCGGAGAAGCTTGAAGGAATGCCGGCTCGTCATGTACGTCTTCCGGACGGATTCCAAGTACGACTGTCTTTCCATCATAACCGCCGTCGATCAGTTTCTTTGCCTTCGCTGCCGGCAGTTCGATCTCGGAAGGTCCAGCCACCAGATATACCTTATCGCCCTGTACTTTACAGGTCGCGTCTACAAAGTTCATCTGCGGAGATCCGATAAATCCAGCCACAAACAGGTTGCATGGATAATCGTACAGTGTCTGCGGCGTGTCTACCTGCTGAACAACACCGGCGTTCATAACAACGATTCTGGTACCAAGCGTCATAGCTTCTGTCTGGTCATGTGTTACGTAGATGATCGTAGTTCCCAGTCTCTGATGCAGCTTGGAAATCTCAATACGCATCTGGCCGCGCAGTTTTGCGTCCAGGTTGGAAAGAGGCTCATCCATCAGGAATACCTTAGGATTACGAACGATCGCGCGTCCCATAGCAACACGCTGTCTCTGTCCGCCGGACAACGCTTTCGGCTTACGGTCCAGAAGAGCTTCCAGATCCAGGATCCTTGCGGCTTCACGAACCATCTTATCAATCTCATCTTTTGGTACTTTTCTCAATTTCAGACCAAAAGCCATGTTATCATATACGGTCATATGTGGATACAGCGCATAGTTCTGGAATACCATGGCGATATCTCTATCCTTTGGCTCTACATCATTTACAACCTTATCCCCGATCTTCAGTTCACCGGAAGAAATATCCTCAAGGCCGGCTACCATACGGAGCGTCGTTGATTTTCCACATCCTGAAGGTCCTACGAAGATGATAAATTCTTTATCTTCGATCTCAAGATTAAAATCTTTTACCGCCTCAAATCCGTTTGGATAGACTTTATTGATGTGCTTCAATGATAAACTTGCCATTTCAATTTTCCTCCTAATCGTTTCTAAGAATCTCTTTGCTATCGATCACTCTGGTAAAAAGTATATAAAAAAAGTCCAACCTGAGCCATGCCCAAGTTGAACAATCTTTTTTTTAATTTCTATACAAGTTGACGAAATCTATAAAAGCTCCCGGTAAATCTCTCTTTTACTTACTCCCCTGTCTTTGGCCACCTGCTTCATGGCTTCCTTCTTTTCCATCCCCTGCCGCAGATAATAGTCCATATGCTCCTTTAAGTCCATTTCTTTCCAACTCTCTTCCCGTTCTCGCTGGATCTCTTTTTGATCTTTTCCCTGGATCACCAGAACATATTCTCCCTTGGGCTGCTGTTCCCGGTATCTTTCTATTGCTGCTTCCAATGTAGTCTGGAACACTTCTTCATGCTTTTTCGTCAATTCCCGGCAAAGACTCATCCGCCGGTCGCCCAGCGCACCCCGAAGCGCTTCCAGCGTTTTCACCAAGCGATGAGGCGCCTCATAGAGTACGATCGTCCGGGTTTCTTCTTTTAATTCTTTTAAAATATTCTGGCGCGGTTTCTTCTCTGCGGGAAGGAACGCTTCAAAGGCAAACCGCTTCGTTGGCAGACCGGATATGGTAAGAGCCGTCACGCAAGCAGCCGGGCCGGGAACTGCCGTTACCTGGATTCCCGCCTCGTGGCACATAGCAGTCAATTCCTCCCCTGGATCCGAGATCCCCGGCGTCCCCGCATCCGTGATCAAGGCAATATTCTCTCCTTTCTGGAGTCTTTCTACCAGCTTTCTTCCCTTCTCGATCTTATTGTATTCATGATAGCTGGTCATTGGCGTCTTGATCTCAAAATGATTCAGCAGTTTGATGCTGTTGCGGGTGTCTTCCGCCGCGATCAGATCTGCTTCTTTTAAGATCCGAAGAGCGCGGAAACTGATATCTTCCAGATTTCCAATTGGTGTCGCGCATAAATACAGCGTACCTGCCATCTTTTTCTCCCTTTCTCCTACCCGTTTTTAATTCCCTGGGAATAAATCTCCAAAAGCTTCGGCGTGTAGTTTCCATCCTCCTGGTAAACGATCAGCGGCGGTTCCACCTTCAGCCGGGGATTCCCGCCTTTCACGCCTTCCAAAAGCACCATGTTGGGTTCCTTGCCGATCTGCGGGTGGACAAGCTGCATCCGCTTTGGCTCAAGCTTATACTCCCACATCTTTCTCAGTATCTCCGGTAGCCGGAACGGGCGGTGCACCATGTAAAATCTTCCTTTATCCTTCAGGACTTTACTGCTCTGTCTTAAAATGTCATCCAGCGTGCACAGGACTTCATGCCGGGCAATATACAGCGCTTTCTTCTCATTTTTTAATCCGTGATCTCCGATCATATAAGGCGGATTGACTGTAATAACGGCAAAAGAGGCCGCGCCGAATACTGCTGCCGCCTCTTTGATATCTCCTGTCACGATCTGGATCCGATCCTCCAAATGGTTAAGCCGGACGCTTCTTTTTGCCATATCCGCGCTTTCCTTCTGTATTTCCAAACCTACATAAGAACCGCCTTCGTTCTTTGCTTCCAGCAGGATAGGCAGGATTCCTGTCCCTGTCCCCAGATCCAGCGCCCGCTCTCCCTTGCGCACCTTCGCGAAAGAAGAAAGCAGTACCGCATCCATTCCAAAACAGAATCTCCCAGGATTCTGAATGATCTTATATCCTTTGATCTGCAGGTCGTCCACACGTTCTCCGTCTTTTAGATCAGGCGTCGTCCAGTTTTGATTTTCCATTTTTCTCTTCCAGCCCTTTTAACTGTGCCATCTCTTCTTTTGACAGCTTAGCGTCCTTTTTCTTCCGCCTCGGCTTAAATTTCAGTTCAAACGCCTTATATTCCCGGATTTCTTTCTCGTCGTTGTCCAGGTTTACTACCACTTTTACCAACTGCCGCAGCACATTGACTGCCTGCACGTCCCCTTTCAGGCCTTCCGGCGTGATCACATGGTCGCCGTTGGATGGAAGGTGGCTGTTCAGTTCTTCGTAGGTCTCTTCCTCGTTAGTCAGACAGCACATCAGCCGCCCGCAGACCCCTGAGATCTTCGTCGGGTTCAGGGAAAGATTCTGCTCTTTCGCCATTTTGATAGATACAGGGGCAAATTCTGTCAGATAAGTGTGGCAGCAAAGAGGCCGTCCGCAGATACCGATCCCGCCCCTGATCTTCGTTTCATCCCGGACGCCAATCTGCCGCAGCTCGATCCTGGTGCGGAATACACTGGCCAGATCTTTGACCAGCTCACGGAAATCGATCCGCCCGTCCGCGGTGAAATAGAATAACACCTTATTGTTGTCGAAGGTATATTCCGCATCGATCAGCTTCATCTCCAGTCCGTGTTTACGGATCTTCTCCAGGCAGATCCCAAACGCCTCTTTTTCCTTCTCCCGGTTTTTCTCCTCTTTTTTCACATCTTCCGCTGTGGCCAGCCGGATCACCGATTTCAATGGCTGGGTGATCTTACTGTCCTCCACCTCTTTTGGCCCCAGTACCACGGATCCAAACTCTACGCCTCTTGCGGTCTCTACGATCACCTTATCGCCAAGCTTGGGATTGAATTTCCCCGGCGAGAAGTAATAGATCTTCCCGGCTGTGCGGAATCTTACTCCTATTATATTTGTCATACCGTTAATTCTCCTTTATCGTCAGGAACAAAAGCTCCATGGTCAGTTCAAAATTCACATTTGCCTTCAGCCTGGTCTTTGCCTTCTCAAGGCTTTCCAGGATCAGCTCGATCCCTTCGTAAGAGCTTTTCTTCACCTGTTCCTTGATCACATTGATCTGGTCCTTAAACACCACTTTCTCTACGTCCTTGGTGGCCTTATACATCAGCACATCCCGGTACCATACCATCAGGATATCCAGATAATCATTGATCTCCAGCTTATATGTGGTAATATGGTTTACCGCTTCGATGATCTCGTCCATCTCCATCTCATGGATATATTTCAGAAGCTGGAGCGCCTCCTCCCGAATCTCATTAAAATGCTCGGAACCAGCCAGCATGATCGCCCGTCCCATATTCCCCTGGGCAAATGCTGTACAGATATCTGCTTTATAGTCCGGCACCTCCAGCTTTTCCATCAGATACTTTTTGATCAATGTATCCTTGATATTCCTAAGCTTTAACATCACACAGCGAGAGGTAATGGTAGGAAGCAGCAGATCCGCGTTCTCCGTAAGCAGCAGGATCACCACATACTCCGGCGGCTCTTCAATGGTCTTCAGAAGCGCGTTCTGAGCCTGGACCGTCATGAGATCTGCTTCTGGAATGATGTAGACCTTATACGGACCCTGGTAAGGTTTCACGGAAACCGTCTGATTCACCTGTTCACGGATATCGTCCACACTGATGCTTCCAGGCTTCTCATGGACCACCCGGATAATATCCGGATGATTGCCGCTCTCCGCCTGGATACAGGAATGGCATTCATTGCACGGATCCGGCCCCTTTCTTTCACACAGAAGAGTGGCGGCAAAAAGATTGGCCAGCATCTTTTTCCCGGATCCCCTCTCTCCATTCAAAATATAAGCGTGTGATACCTTATCTTCTGTCACCGCGTTTTGGATATACTTGATGATGTCCTTATGGCCCACCACATTTTTAAAACTTCCCATACTGTATTCCCTCTGCAATTTCTTCTAAACATTGTAACTGATCTTGATTTCTGTATCTTCTGGTGATCCCGGCCTTTCTCAGATTCTCTTCGGAGAAATCTTCCTTGTCCGCCAGAAACCGTCTGCACAGTTCGTCATATCTTGGGACCATCTGGCGCCTCTCACGATCCAGCGCCCGGCTTAGCCGCTCCCCATCCTCTACTTCTATATAGATAGGAACCAAAACCGTTTCACCAAAATATTCCTTCATCTTCTGATAAGATTCCAATGTCCCGATCATCAGGTAATCCGCCTCATCAAGCCGTATCTGTCCGTCATCCACAGTAGCATATTTCCAGTCTCCGCACACCGTATGATACGTGCGCAGCTCGATCAGCCTGCCTTCTCTCTGGAACTGCTCCAGCCGTTCCTGTGAAACAAAGAAATACTCTACGCCGTCCCGCTCTCCTTCCCGGACCGGCCGCGTGGTATACAGAACCACCCGTTTCAGAGCCGGAAAACGTTTTTGCAGTTCTTTATACATGGTGTCCTTTCCAGAAGAACTTTTCCCCATGATATAGTATATTTTACCCATTTGTCCAAACCTCGATCCGTCCGTCTTGTTCCAGACCTTCCACGAAGAAGCCCTGCTCCCGGCGGCGTTTCAGGATTTCCACCGCCTCGGCATTGATCCTCTCTCCCGGCACGATCAGCGGAATTCCGGGAGGATACAAGTAGGCGTACTCCATCGAAACAGCGCCCTCGCTCTCTTCCCAGGAGATGCTCCGCCCATGGCCGCCTTCCCGCCTTCTGGCAGCCTCCGCGCTGGTAAACACCTGCTCCAGCCTCGGATACTGTACTTCACTATAAGGCTTGCTAGCATTATACATCAAACCAGACATTTCATCAATGTCAAATAATGCCCTGGAAAGCCGTTCCATCCCCTCATCTGTATCACCTGGCGAAGTCATGGCCAGCACGTAGCCGCCGGCCGCCATCTCCATTTGAAGCTGGTATTTGTCCAGCAAAAGCTTATATAGCTCCCGCCCATTCATCCCTGCTCCTGTCCCCTGGATCACCAGTTTAGAAGGGTCTTGATCCGGCCGCTGGACCAGCTTAAGCCGCCGCAGTCCTGCCAGTTCTTTTCGCAGACGTTCCAGTCGCTCCACATAAGGCGGCCACAGCTTTCCGCCGCAGGTTTCCAGCTGATGGATACAGTAATCGATACTGGCCATCAGAACATAGGAAGGACTGCTGGTCTGCAGCATATCCAGATAACGTCTGACCTCTGCCCGGTCCACGATCGGTCCATTGATATGCAGAAGGGCTGTCTGAGTTAAAGAGGGGAGAGTTTTATGAAGACTGTGCACCACAAGATCGGCGCCTTTCGTGTTAGAATTCTCAGGAAAATAAGGGTGGAAGCCAAAGTGGGCTCCGTGAGCCTCATCTACGATCAGCGGAATCCCCTTCTCATGGACTTCTCTGGCGATGTCCGCCACATCAGAAACGACGCCCTCATAAGTGGGGGATACGATCACCACTGCCCGGATCTCCGGATGCCTTTTCAGAGCCGCCCTCACATCTTTTGCGGCAATCTGCGTATTCACCCCAGCTTCTTGATCAAAGCCCGGATATAGATAGATGGGCTTCAATTCTTTCATATAAACCGCGTGATATACAGACTTATGACAGTTTCTTGCCACAAGTACAGTATCACCCTTTTTCGTTACTCCGGCGAGGGCGCTTAAAATCCCCACCGTACTCCCATTGATCAGGAAATGGGTCTCCTCCGCGTGAAAGACTTCTGCCGCCCGCTCCTGGGCCTCCTTTAGAATACCTTTCGCATGATGCAGATCGTCAAATCCCTCGATCTCTGTAATGTCGATCTGATACAGTTTCTCCAGGCCCGCTATGCCCGGCCGCCTTTTGTGGCCGGGCATATGAAACCCATAATGATCAGATTCTCCGTATTTTCTCAGCTTATCGTATAGTGTATCCATTACAATCTTTTTAACAATTCTTCTCTTTCTTTTTCATATCCCGGTTTGCCAAGCAGAGCAAACATGTTCTTCTTATAGCTCTCAACTCCCGGCTGGTTAAATGGATTGACCCCGGAAATATAGCCGCTGACTCCGCAGGCAAATTCAAAGAAGTAGAAAAGCTCTCCCAAAGAGAATTCATCCTGGGCCGGGATATTTACCCGCAGATTCGGCACGTTTCCATCCGTATGGGCCAGGATCGTCCCGTTCATAGCGCTTTTATTTACAAAATCCACCGTTTTTCCCGCAAGGTAATTCAATCCGTCCAGGTCCACCGGTTCTTCCTGGAGCACCACTTCTTCTTTCGACTCTTCCACACACATCACCGTCTCAAACATGATCCGGCTTCCGTCCTGGATGAACTGTCCCATGGAGTGAAGATCTGTCGTAAGATCCACCGATGCCGGGAAGATTCCCTTCTGATCTTTTCCTTCGCTTTCTCCATAGAGCTGTTTCCACCATTCAGATACATAATGGAGGCTTGGCTCATAATTAGCCAGGATCTCTACAGATTTCCCTTTTCTGTGAAGGATATTTCTGACAGCCGCGTACTGGAGCGCCGGGTTGTCGGCAAATCCATTCTCCAACGCCTGCTTCCTTCCGCTGGCCGCGCCTTCCATCAACCGGTCGATATCCGCGCCGCTCACCGCGATTGGCAGCAAACCTACTGCCGTCAGCACGGAAAATCTTCCGCCTACATCATCCGGCACTACAAAGGTCTCATAGCCTTCCTCATCCGCCAGATTCTTAAGGGCGCCTTTCTCTTTGTCCGTTGTGGCGTAAATCCTCTTTGCCGCCGCTTCTTTGCCGTACTTCTTCTCCAGAAGTTCTTTAAACACGCGGAAAGCAATCGCCGGTTCTGTGGTTGTCCCTGATTTAGAAATAATATTTACTGAAAAGTCCCTGTCTCCTACCACTTGGATCAGATCCTTCAGATAGGTACTGCTGATGCTGTTCCCAGCGTAATAGATCTCCGGGGTTTTGCGGACTTCCTTTGAAACAGAATTGTAAAAACTGTGACGCAGAAATTCGATCGCGGCTCTTGCCCCCAGATAAGATCCGCCGATTCCGATCACGATCAGCACCTCTGAATCAGATTTGATCTTCTCCGCCGCCGCCTTGATCCGGGCGAATTCCTCTTTATCGTAGTCTACCGGAAGATCGATCCAGCCCAGGAAATCATTTCCCGCCCCGCTTCTTTCCACCAGTACTTCCTTCGCCTGCTGGGCGATCCGCTCCATAGCCTCAACTTCATGGCTTCCAATGAACTTCTCTGCCTTCGAATAATCGAATGTCACTCTGTTTCCCATAACGACTCCTTTCCACATCTATGGCTGAATGTAAAATTTACCAGATATCTCTTATATTTTAGCAAATCGCTATGTTTTAATCAAGCCATAAACTCTTCCAGGATCTGCCGGATCAGCACGTCTTTCGGAGTCTGTACTTCCTCTTCTTCCTTCCGGTTTCTCTCTGGATTCTGCCGCTTCGCCTGTGCAGCCGCCCTCCCTTTATTCAGGTCTGGTTCCGAAAGGTCTTTCTCCGGAGCGGTTCCCCGGATTGGGATCACCGTTTCCGGCTGAGGCGTCTGCCGCGGTATTTTCTCCGGCTGCGGTTCTGCATTTGGACAGATTTCCGGCCGCATCGGCTGAGGCTGTACCTCCGGCCCTGCCGGACGCTCCGGCTCCGCCTGGATTCCGGGTATCTCCTTTTCTTGGTATAGCTGAGTCCCTCTGGTCTCCGCCGCGCCGGCAGACGGCGCTTCCGGCGCCATTACTTGGATCTCCTTCTGATACGCCTTCTCGTATCGATGGAGACACACGTTTTCCAGGTAATCCACCATATAATTGCCTGCCGCCTCCAACCGGTAATCCTCATCGGTGGACACATGCACAAGGTAGATCAGCACCGCCAGTCCGGCGCCTGCCGCTCCCGTCCGCAGGACCATCTCGCTCATTCCGCCTGCGCTGTACCACGCGGCCGCTCCCAAAAGACCAAGCAGCAGACACAATCCCGCTGTGACCTTCTCCAGCCGTCTCCAGGTATGGAGCTTCACTCCGGCTACTTTGTACTCGTACAGGTACTTGTCCACAAAAACCCGCACATTTTCCACCCGTTCGCTGACCATGCAGGCATGTTCGAATTTGGCTCTCACCAGCCGCATCAGGGGATGGGTGCTCTTCCCCATATTGCCCGCCGCCCGCGCCATCCGTTTCAAAGATGTGCTGGCCACACATTTGCTGGCGATCCCAACCGCCGTCAGAATCCCCATCAGCACAAATAAAATCTGCTTGTCCAGTATTGTCTCTAACATAAAAAAGCCCTCCTTTTGCTTAGCATTATACTGGAAATCCGCAAAGAGGGCTTAAAAACCGTTCTCCAGGAATCGACCTGGCATTGTCAGTTTCTGTCTTGTTTTAACCTGTCATGATCATGGTTTCCGGCTACATACTGCTCAGCAGTTCCTTGACCAGCCGCACGCTGTGGGTGATCGCCCGGCGCTCAAACTCCGGATAATCCATCTGGGCGCTGTTGTCAGCTTTGTCAGAAATAGCCCGAATTATGACATACGAAACTTTGTTCAGGTATGCCGCCTGGGCAATTCCGGCTCCCTCCATCTCTGTGCAGAGCGGCTGGAACTGGCTGTGTATCCGGTCTTTTGCTTCCTGGGATGAGATAAACTGATCTCCGCTCACCACTCTTCCCAGAAATGTATGGATCTCCGGATTTGCCCTCTCATTCGCCTGGCGCGCCTTCTCCACAAGCTCCGCGTCCGCCGGAAACGCCAATACGTCCATCCGGGGAATCTGTCCTGCCGGATCTCCAAAAATAGTGGCGTCCATATCATGGTGCAGGGCGTCTGTAGAAATCACCATATCTCCAATATCGATCCGCGCATCCAGCGATCCGGCGATCCCTGTATTGATCAGCGCATCTACCCGAAAATCATCGATCAAGATCTGCGCGCAGATACCTGCGTTTACCTTCCCGATTCCGCTTCTAACGATTACCACATCCTGGCCGCACAGATTTCCCCTGCAGAAGGTCATGGATGCCTTTTCCCGTATCTCTTCCACCGTCATGGCTTCTTTTAACGCCTGTACTTCCTCTTCCATTGCTCCAATAATACCTATCATATCGTTTTCACGTCCTTTCCTGTGTCTCTTCCCTGATTTTACCACAGGAAAAATCAATTTGCCACTACCCGTCAAGTTTGATATAATACCGCTATGGCAGTTCCGTTATGTATTGGATGCGAACAAAAACATAATTTTTTCAGGAGGTACAATATGGATTATAGACCCCACGGCGTCTGTTCCCAGCTTATCCGGGTAGATGTAGAAGATAATATCATTAAAAATGTAGAATTTGTAGGCGGATGCAGCGGCAATACCCAGGGCGTGTCCCGCCTGGTCCAGGGTATGGATGTACACGAGGCGATTTCCCGCCTGGAGGGGATCACCTGCGGGAACAAGCCCACTTCCTGTCCCGACCAGCTTGCCTGGGCGCTGAAACAAGCCATTAGCCAGGTATAACGATCTCGGTTTATAAGATTGATAGAAGGGAAAAAGGATACTAAGCCTGTCGGCCTGGTATCCTTTCCCTGCTTATTCGTTCTCATTTTTTGGCGTCAGAGGACCTGCAGCGGACATCACCGCGATGTCTCTGGCCCGTAACGTGGACCTACGTGGTTTCTCAATTTTCTCAATGTAAGGTCGAAATTATTTGTTAATAGTTTCTACTTCGCACCGACTGTGATGTCCGCTGCAGGTCCCCTGACATAATGCTTCTTATCGGGACTTCCGAGTAAAATATGGGTCATGAAATGTTTTAGTCAATGCCTGGTATAATCTCTGGCTCTTCGATAAAGACTCCGTTTGTGAAACTGCTGCTCATATCGCTGTTCGCCGAATGGATACACCGTACCCGGTAGTAATATCCGCCTTCTACTTCCAGCCTCCGGTTGTCAGAAACTTTGTCAATATTCTGATTATATTTCTGCCAAGAATCGTAGTAATCCCAGTGATCGTCGCCTTCCTGAGCCCGTTCCACTATCACGCTGATTCCCACTTCTTCCACCACGTGAGCCGCAATGGTGCTTCCGCCTGCATACAGCACGCCCGGCCCCAGCCGCACGGATTTCGAATATCCGGCCAACAAGTCTACGCCCCTGGTTATCTTGGTATCGTAACCAATCGACTCGTCCTCGTGGGTCAGATAGGAACCGTCTATCATCGGCCGTCCCTCTTCCGCTTTTGCCTCGTTAAAAGAAACTCCGAACAATCCGGCCATCAGCAGAATGGCACAACACAATGATAAGATCTTCTTTTTCATCCATTACCTCCATACTTACCCCGCCCCTCATATAGTAAGACACACAACTTGACAAAAACTGACGCGGATTTTAAGAATTAAAATGCAAATTATCAATAATTAATTCCATTTCCTGTTTAGCCATAGTTCCAATCAGAAAATATTCCACACCTTTGTATTTAAAACTGGCGGAATACCTTTGTTCATTTATTTCGGAAACTTGATACTCTTTAATTTCAATTTCCGTTCCTCTTTTCTCTTTATAATATGTATCAACAACCTTGTCTTCCGCATCCATTCCCCAGGAGGCTTCTGTGTAAGAAGCGTTTATAAAGTATACGATATTTTCCCCATTATATTGATAAAACAGCTCCGCTATTTGAATACTATTGTCAAGCACCAACTCTGAAAATACAAATCCTTCTGGATAAGCAACAATCCTCACTGGATCTACGCCAAACGCATCCTTAATCTCCTGGTACGCTTCTTCCTCCTTCTCCTCCGCAAGCTTCAGATTGTCTTCATCAGAATCTACCTGTACAACTTCTCTTTCGCCTACCGCACGCCTCATCATCTCCACAATTCTCTCAGGTCCGCCCACACTGGTGATCCCAAGGATCAATACCAACGCAAAAACAGCCGCCAGATTCAACCCCATTCTGCTCAGCCTTTTGCCCCTGGATTTCCTACGGCCTCCGCCTGTCTTTTGTTCTCTTTGGATCTGTTTCCCCAGTTCCAGCGCCTCCCGGTCCTCCTGGGAGAGCTGTTTGTAGATCTTTTCTTTCTGATATTCTTCTATCTGTTTCTGCAGATTCTGACGGATTTCATCCTTCTTTTCCTCTGACAAGTCTTCCTGTTCAGATTCCTGGACGGCCGCTTTAATGTCATCCGCTTCTTTCTGCACTTCCTCTTTAATGATCTGTTCCAGTTCATTGGGTGTTTCTTTCATTCTACATTTCTCTCTTTCTCTTGACCAAATCCCTTAGAAACGTATAATATATAATATAGTATAAAATGTTGTTAAGGTCAAAAAGATATTTTGACCGCATTGGGGAGGTCGTTATGAAGAGAATCGTCTTAACCGGAGGCGGAACCGCAGGGCATGTTACGCCAAATATTGCTCTTCTTCCACGCCTGAAAGAGCTGCAGTATGATATCCATTATATCGGTTCCTATCAAGGGATCGAAAAGGAATTGATCGAACAGTTTGGAATTCCCTACCATGGAATCTCCACGGGTAAACTCCGCCGCTATCTCAGCGTGCGGAACCTTACCGATCCGTTCCGCGTCCTTAAAGGGATGGGCGAAGCCAAGCGGTTAATAAAAATATTGGATCCTGACGTAATCTTCTCCAAAGGAGGATTCGTCTCTGTTCCTGTCGTGCTGGCCGGCAAAAAGCGGCACGTGCCCACGATCATCCATGAATCCGACATGACTCCGGGTCTGGCAAATAAACTCTCTTTATCGGCCGCTACCAAGGTATGCTGCAACTTCCCTGAGACGCTGGAACATCTCCCCGCGAGCAAGGCGGTCCTTACCGGCTCCCCCATCCGCCAGGAACTGCTCAGCGGTGATAAATACAAAGCCCTGGAATTCTTAGGTTTTACATCCGAGAAACCTGTCATTTTGATCATCGGAGGAAGCCTGGGGGCCGTAGCTGTCAACGAAGCGATCCGGGCGATCCTTCCGGAACTCTTAAAATCCTATCAGGTCATCCATCTGTGCGGAAAGGGCAAGATCGATCCTACGCTGACACACTTAGAGGGCTACGCCCAATACGAATATATCAAGGAAGAGCTAAAAGATCTTTTTGCCCTTACAGATATTGTTGTCTCACGGGCAGGCGCAAACGCGATCTGTGAACTTTTAGCTTTACATAAGCCAAATCTTCTGATCCCGCTTCCGGCAAACGCAAGCCGGGGCGATCAGATTCTCAATGCCCGTTCCTTTGAACGCCAGGGATTCAGCATTGTATTGGAAGAATCGGAACTGACCAACGAGACGCTTCTGGGCGCCATCAACCGGCTGTATGAAAACCGGGAGGTTTACACCGAAACTATGAAAAAGTCGTCTCAGCAGAATTCTATCGATACTATCATCGATCTCATTGAGTCTGTTGCCAAATAGGAATTGTTCCGTTCCGCAACTTTTCAGAGCAAAACAGGTGCCTGTCCGGCACCTGTTTTTATGCTTTATTCAAGTGGTGAAACTGTTCTTCGTAATTTTTTCTTATCCATTTCTTTGCCCGATACAGCATACTGTGCAGACTCTCCAGCGGTATCCCCATAGTCTCCGCCACTTCTTTCTGGGGCTTCTCCAGAAAATACGCGAGCAGGACCGCATCATACCAGCGTTCATTGACCTGATACAGATCAGCGAAGATCGTTTCCGCCAGCTCCCGGTGTTCTCTTTCACGCAGCCTGTTCATGAAATGATCTTCCGGACTTTCAGAAGTATTCCGGTATTCATAGATTTCAAGCGCATCCTCCTTTATGGTTTCGCGCTTGGCTTTCCTCCCATGATTCAGCGCCATATGTTTCGCCGTAACTAACAGCCAGGAGTCAACCGCCTCCATATTGATGTTCTCCATGTTAACATACAGCTTCATAAAAACTGCCTGCGTGATCTCTTCTGCGGTATGACGGTTCTTGGAGTAATACAATGCTGTTTTGTACACGATCTGCACGTTCTTTTCATAAACTGCATCAAAAGCGGTTCTTCCAATCGCTTTTACTCCCACTTGTCTCATCCTTCACTTTCTCGCTTTATCCCATTTTGGATAAGATCTCTTCCTTATCCTCTTCCGTAAGCTCTCCCATCTTCCATCCCAAACCAACTTCATCATCCTTATATCTGGGAATCAGATGGATATGGAAATGGAACACCGTCTGTCCAGCGGTCTCTCCGTTATTCTGCACGATGTTGTAGCCATCGCAGCCCAGAACGTCTGTAAGTTTAGTGATCATCTTTTTTGCCAGGACCAGCGCTTTCGAAGCCACCTCATCGTCCAGTTCATACAGATCCTTGAAATGTTCTTTCGGCAGGATCAGCGCATGTCCCTTTGAAGCCGGACCCGCATCCAGGATAACCCGGAAGTCATCGTCCTCATACAAGGTTGCCGTCGGTATCTCACCGTTTGCCAGTTTACAAAAAATACAATTCTCGTCTTTCATCTTCTTCTCCCTCTTTCTCTTAAAATTATAATTGATTATTTCCTTCGCCAATGCTAAACTGATAAGTCAGAAAGGGCGGTAAATACTATGTTTTCAGCGACAGACTACGACAAATTACAGCAGATCATGGAGGAAAGTCCGCAGAAAAAAGAGCTTCTTGAGCGGCTCCTGGAGTCACACCGGATGGACATCAGCGCCATCAGCCATGAGATCCGCAATCCATTTACGCTCATTTACAGCACGCTCCAACTGCTCGAAGCCGAACGGCCCGACCTTGTCACCTGCGCCCATTGGAAGAATCTGCGTCAGGATATGGAGTATATGAAACAACTCTTAGAAGAGCTGTCCTCTTACAACAATGGCGACCGGCTGAATCTTACCCTGACAGATACCAATTCTTTTCTCAAGACGCTGGTATTATCTTTTGCCTCTTCTCTGATCGATACTGATATTGAATTTGTTTCCGAGATCCTGCCGGGACTTCCCGCCGTTTCCATCGACTCCGTGAAAATGCGCCAAGTCCTCTTAAATCTCCTGCGAAATGCCAAAGACGCCGTTTCTTCCATTTCTTACCCGGAAGGAACGACTCCGTCTGTAGGCCTCCGTGCGGCTATATCAGATGGTTTTCTTATAATTTCCGTTTCAGATAATGGCTACGGCATCGAAAGCGAAGAGCTTTCCCACATCTTTGAACCGTTTGTAACCCACAAAGAAAATGGTACCGGTCTTGGCCTTGCCATCGCCAAAAGGATCGTAACCGCGCACAACGGGACGCTAAAAGCGGTTTCCATCCCAGGAGAGCGTACGGTCTTTTCTATTTCTCTTCCAGTATAGCAGAACTGCCAGGAGAAATCCAGATAACAGGCCGCCGATGTGGGCAAAATTATCCACCCCTCCGCTGGAAAAACCATAATAAAGACTCAGCGCTACCATGAAGACTAGGCCTCTTCCCGTCACGTTTCCGATCTGCCCCCGGTTGCGGACCGCCACATAAAGAAGCGCCCCTGTGATCCCGAAGATGGCGCCGGAGGCTCCCGCCGATATCGCATAATCTCCTGTATATATATCCCAGACCGCGGAAGCAGCATTTCCACAGATCCCGCTTGCGAAATAAATGATCAGATATTTGATCTTTCCGATCTCCAATTCCAGATTCCATCCGATCACCAGAAGCATGACCATATTATTCATCAGATGGGAAAAGCCAAAATGGAGAAATATACTGGTAAATAACGGCCCATATTCCCCCTGGCTCACCATCAGCGGCACATACATGGCTCCGTGCTCCAGCATAAAAACTCCGTCTTCCGTCATCCCCTGAAAGCTTAAGATAAAAAAGACGATCACATTTACTGCTATAAGTAAAATTGTACAAATTGGCTTCTTGGAATATTGATTCATCATGAATTGATTTTCTCACTATTCCCGGACAGTGTCAACAGCAAACCTGTCATCCCCTCCTCGTTACAGCTCTTCCTCTTCGATATATAGCCCATCCCAATCTCCCCACTTAGGTTTCTTGTGCTTCCGCAGGAATCTTCTTATCGGAGTCCACATGTTCTCTGTCTCTTCCATGATCAGACTTCCCATTTCCTGGCTGGTGATCCAGTCATGTTCCTGTGTATCATACTGGTTCTTTTTCTCTTCTTCCGGCCGTTCTTCTTTTTTCAAACATTCTGCGATCAATTTTTCTAAACTGTAGTTCTCTTCCATGGTTCCTTTATGCAGCAGAAATACCATCCGAATACATTCTTTATCTTCATAATCCGCCTGCTTTACAAAATACTCTGTCAATCCGTGGAATTCCTCCCACAGACTTCCCTGAAAAGGAGGATAATAGCAGAAGTAGACTTTGCCGCCCTCATAGAAGAGATACTCTGGTTTCAGCAGAATCCGGTTAATATCCAGCAAATACCGTCTCACTTCTGAAAGCGCTGTCTGGAACTGCCGCAGGAAAAGCCGGATATCTTCCGCCTGTATCTTACTCCGTTCATACATGGCCTGAAATGAAATCTTCCCGCTCACGTCATAATCATAAAAGCTGCTGCCGTTCATTCCTCTCGCCTTTACCGGGAGCAGCCCTTCCGGCTCTCCTGCCTGAAGCATTTTCATCTGGTAATCCTCTTTATAAATTCCCGCTTCTTCAATTGTAATTCTTCGTTCCATTTCCTATCTCCTTTAACCGCTTTCTGTCCCGGATTGTCTTCTCCGGTTCTGTCACCGGGATCTTTTTCTCTACAGAAAGCCCAAATTCCCCTCGGCGCGCGGCCGCCGTTACAATTATCTCCCGATCCCCGATTTCAATAGATACTTCCGGCGTTGGGAAAAGAATACATTTTCCTTCCGTTCTTTCATAGAACAGCGCTTCTATCTGTGCCGCGTCCGTCTTCTCTTTCTCCCGGATCTTCGTCCCGGCTACAGCGGCTGTTTCATATGCCGCTCCTGCCAGGATATTCTTATCGTGAAAATAAAAAATCGCTAAAATACTGCTCATAAGAAGCAGAAGGATCAATGGCATAAGATAGGACATCTCCACGGTCAAGCTCCCTCGCATCCATCTTGTTCTTCTCACCACACTGTTCCTCCCATCAGCATTCCCACCAAATATCCGCCTGTCAGAAATGGGAAAAACGGCAGAGTACATTTGGATGACATATGCCGCCTTGCCAACAGAACCATGGCAGCCGCCAAAAGAAGCAAAAATGTCCCCGCCAGCACC
>OGYF01001099.1_pt1 | contig 24250 bp, 17 predicted proteins | sample 1576451 | NCBI WGS metagenome assembly OGYF01 (sample SAMEA3541505, study PRJEB24748) | human gut metagenome | biome: human gut; feature: human-associated habitat; material: faeces | place: China | collected 2012
CTGTGGGCGTTTAACGAAGAAGTAGTAGCCCGTGCTATCTTCAACTGCCGGACGCCGATCATCTCGGCGGTGGGACATGAGACAGACACTACGATCGCGGACTTTGCGGCGGACTTAAGGGCGCCTACGCCTTCCGCGGCGGCGGAGCTTGCGGTATATGATCTTTACCAGACCCAGGAACGGATCAGGGAGCTGGAAGGGAGGATGGGCCGCGTCCTGCGTCAGAAGCTGGAGTTGTGGCGCGCCCGGCTGAAATCCGTATCTATCCGTCTGGAATATCTGCATCCAAGGACACGGATCGCTGATAACCGGCAGCGTCTGGCGGATCTGGAAGAACGGATGCGGGCCAGGGCAGAACAGACACTTCTTAAAACCCGCCACCGGATGGAATTGTATCTGGAGAAAATGCGGGCCTTATCTCCCCTGGAGAAACTGAATCAAGGATATGCTTATGTGCAGGCAGAAGACGGGAAAGCCCTAAAAAGTATCAAACAGGCCGGGATAGGAGCAGTTCTGGAGGTCTATGTGACCGATGGAAGGGTCCGGGCGGAGGTCCTGGATAAGAAGGAGGAACAGCATGGCTGAAAAGCAAGAGGAACAGAAACAGGAAGAAACTTTAGATCAGACCTTTGATAAACTGGAGAAGCTGATCCAGAAGATGGAAGCGGAAGATATTTCTCTGGAAGAGAGTTTTGCCCTTTATCACAGAGGAATGGACATGCTGAAATCCTGTAATGACAAGATCGACAAGATCGAGAAAAAAATGCTGGTATTGGATGAAGAGGGAGAAGTTCATGAATTCGAACAATGATTTTCATAGACAACAGGAAGAGAAAGTACGGGAGATCGAAGAAATTTTAAGGCAGTACCTGCCGGGGAAGCAGGGATACCAGAGCGTGATCATGGAAGCGATGGAGTACAGCCTGATGGCAGGGGGAAAACGGCTGCGTCCCATGCTCATGCGGGAGACCCACCGGCTGTTTGGAGGAGGATCAAAGGCTCTGGCGCCTTTTATGGCGGCCATTGAAATGATACATACCTATTCCCTGGTCCACGACGACCTGCCGGCTATGGACAATGACGACTACCGGAGAGGCCGCAAGACCACTCATGTGGTATACGGGGAAGACATGGGCATCCTGGCAGGGGACGCGCTTTTGAATTATGCCTTCGAGACATCCTTCCGGGCTTTTGCCCTGGCGCCGGAAGAGCATGTACAGATCGGAGAGGCTCTCCAGACGCTGGGAAAGAAAGCCGGTATCTATGGGATGATCGGCGGACAAGTCATTGATGTGGGCAAAACAGGCCAGGCAATAGAGAAAGAAGTCCTGGATACGATCTATGAACTGAAAACGGCGGCTCTGATCGAGGCGGCAATGATGGTGGGCGCAATTCTGGCCGGCGCTTCCAAAGAAGAAGTCCAGACGGTGGAAAAGATTGCCTCCAGTGTGGGCATCGCGTTCCAGATCCAGGATGATATCCTGGATGTGACCAGTACGCCGGAAGTGCTGGGAAAACCGGTGCACAGCGATGAGAAGAATGAGAAGACTACCTATGTGACCCTGATGGGCGCGCAGGAAGCCGCCCGGCTTGTGGAAGCAAAATCCCAGGAAGCGGTCCGGCTCCTTAAGACACTTCCTGGGGAGAATGAATATCTGGAACAGCTTCTGATCCGGCTGATCCACAGAGACAGGTAGAAGGAGTGGCTGATATGCTGGAACGGATACAAAAGGAAAATGATATCAAGAAGTTAAATGGGGAGGAATTGGAAATTCTGGCTGGAGAGATCCGGCAGTTTCTGATCGAGAAGGTGAGCAGGACAGGAGGACATCTGGCTTCCAACCTGGGCGTGGTGGAGCTGACCATGGCTCTGCATTTGATGTTTCAGCTTCCAGAGGATAAGATCATCTGGGATGTGGGGCATCAGTCTTATACCCATAAGCTTTTGACCGGTCGGAGAGAAGGGTTTGATGATCTGCGCAGATACGGAGGGATGAGCGGGTTTCCGAAGCGCAAAGAAAGTCCCTGCGACGCGTTTGATACGGGGCACAGTTCCACCTCGATCTCCGCGGGGCTGGGGTATGTGTCTGCCAGAGATTTAAGAGGTGAGGATTACCAGGTGGTTTCCGTGATCGGAGACGGCTCTTTGACAGGCGGGATGGCTTACGAAGCATTGAATAACGCTTCTCATTTGGAGACAAACTTCATCATTGTACTCAATGATAATTATATGTCCATTTCTGAAAATGTAGGAGGCATGTCCAAATATCTGGCCAAGCTTAGAACGGCGGATTTTTACACAGGACTTAAGAAGGGAGTTACGGATACGCTCCATAAGATACCGGTAGTGGGGGATCCTATGATCGAGAAGATCCGCAGGACCAAAAGCAGTATCAAGCAGCTGGTAGTGCCGGGAATGTTTTTTGAAGACATGGGGATCACGTATCTGGGACCGGTGCCGGGCCATAATCTTCCAATGCTGTGCCGGGCTTTTCGGGAAGCGAAGAAGATCAAAGGCCCTGTCTTGCTGCATGTGCTGACGCAGAAAGGCAAAGGATACGCTCCGGCGGAGAAGGCGCCGGATAAGTTCCATGGAGTAGGACCTTTTGACGTGGAGACAGGAGAAGTCTGTTCCGGTGACAAGAAGGACACTTATACAGATGTATTTGGGAAAGTGTTGTGCGATGAGGCCAGAAAGAATCCGAATCTGGTGGCGATCACCGCGGCTATGGCTGACGGAACCGGGCTGTCCCGGTTCCGGAGAATGTTTCCGGACCGGTTTTTCGATGTGGGCATCGCGGAAGAACACGGGGTGACCTTTGCGGCCGGCTTGGCCGCTGGAGGGGTAAAGCCGGTGTTTGCGGTCTATTCTTCGTTTCTCCAGAGAGGCTATGACCAGTTGATCCATGACGTGGGACTGCAGAATCTTCCGGTTGTCTTGGCGGTAGACCGGGCAGGACTGGTGGGAAGCGATGGAGAGACGCATCAGGGAATTTTTGATCTGTCTTATCTGGGAAGCATCCCCAATATGACCATCCTTTCCCCCAAGAATAAATGGGAGCTGGCGGACATGCTGCGGTTTGCCCTGGATTTCAGCGGCCCTGTGGCGCTGCGGTATCCAAGAGGGGCCGCTTATGACGGATATCAGGAATTCCGGGCTCCGATCGAACTGGGGAAAAGCGAAATGATCTATGAAGAGAAAGAGATCGCTCTTCTGAGTGTGGGACATATGTTTCAGGAGGCGGCCGCCGTTCGGGAACATTTGAAACAGGAAGGATATTCCTGCAGTCTTATTAATGCCCGGTTTGTGAAACCTTTGGATGAAGAGATGATTGATCGTCTGGCCAAAGAACACCGCCTGATCGCGGTGATCGAGGAGAATGTGCCTTCCGGCGCTTTTGGAGAGCGGGTACAGCGGTACGCGGCGGAGAAAGGACTGAAGGTACGGATTCTTCCTATATCCCTGCCGGATGATTATGTGGAGCATGGAAATGTGGACATTCTGCGCAAAGCATCGGGCTTGGACCAGGAATCCATGACCAGGCGGATCCTGGAAACCTATAAGGAGCTGTAGAAGATGAAAGAACGTTTGGATGTGCTTTTGGTAAAACGGAATCTGGCCTCTTCCAGAGAGAAAGCGAAAGCGGTGATCATGTCTGGAAATGTCTATGTAGACGGACAGAAAGAGGATAAACCGGGAACCGCGTTCGACGACCAGTGCCGGATTGAAGTGCGGGGCCATACCCTCCCTTACGTAAGCCGGGGAGGGCTGAAACTGGAGAAAGCGCTGAGGGAATTCGACCTGTCTGTGGAAGGAAAGGTCTGCACAGACGTAGGTTCCTCCACAGGAGGATTTACAGACTGTATGCTGCAGAACGGAGCGAAAAAAGTCTATGCCATCGATGTGGGAAGAGGACAGCTGGACTGGAAACTGCGCCAGGATGAGCGGGTAGTATGTATGGAGAAGACCAATATCCGCTATGTGACTCCGGAAGACATTGGAGAACCGGTAGAGTTTTCCTCCATTGATGTGTCCTTTATTTCCCTGACCAAAGTCTTAAAGCCGATCCGGGACTATCTGACAGAAGACGGGGAGATCGCGGCTCTCATTAAGCCTCAGTTTGAGGCGGGAAGAGAGAAGGTAGGGAAGAAAGGCGTCGTCCGGGAAGCTTCGACCCACCGGGAAGTGATTGAAAAGGTGACAGGATATGCCCGCCAGATTGGATTTGATGTGCTGGAACTGGATTATTCTCCAATTCGGGGGCCGGAGGGAAATATCGAATATCTGGTCCATTTAAAAAAATGCCGGAGGGAAGAGGGAGAGACTGTTTCCGGCGTGGATATTGATGAGACGGTGGAGCAGGCGTTTGCCGCGCTGGCAAAAGGATAAGGGAGAGAAAGATGGAGCACTTTTTTATTGTGACAAATGACGGAAAAGACGCGGACGGACAGGTGACCGCCAGGGTAAAGAAGCTGCTTGAGAAGGCGGGGAAAACTTGCGTGCTGTGCCGGAAAGACGAGAATAAGCAGATTATCAGAGAGAGCGTTCCAGAGAAAATCGACTGCGCGGTGGTGATCGGCGGGGACGGAAGCCTGATCGAAGTAGCGAGGCTTCTCCAAGGCCGGAATATCCCGGTATTAGGAATCAATATGGGAACACTGGGATATCTGACAGAAGTGGAAGTCAACCATATTGATGAAGCCATCGAGCAGATCCTCAGAGGCGAATATGGCCTGGAAGACCGGATGATGCTGGAAGGGATCTTATCAGATGGACGAAAAGACGTGTCTTTGAATGATATTGTAGTTTCCAGGAAAACAGAGATCCGGATCATTCATTTCCGAATCTATGTGAATGGGGAACTCTTGAACACCTATGAGGCGGACGGCGTCATCATCTCCACGCCTACCGGTTCTACCGCTTATAACCTGTCAGCGGGAGGCCCTATCGTAGAGCCGACGGCTTCTATGATCGTGATCACGCCCATCTGCCCCCACGCGCTGAACACCAGCAGCATTGTCTTGTCCGCGGAGGATGAAATTGTAGTAGAGATCGCCGAGGGACGCCATGAAGCGGTGGAAGAAGCCATGGTAGCCTTCGATGGGGCGGATACCATGCCGCTTGTGACAGGAGATACAGTGACCATTCGGAAAGCCGGCGCTTCTACCAGGCTGATGCGGCTTAGCAGGATCAGTTTTCTGGAAATGCTGCGCAGAAAGATGAAAGGAAATTAGAACATGAAAGTAAACCGACACGCGAAGATCATCGAACTGATCAACAAATATCAGATTGAGACGCAGGAAGAACTGGCCTCTTATCTGAACCAGGAGGGGTTCAAGGTGACCCAGGCAACGGTATCCAGAGACATCCGGGATCTGAAGCTGACCAAAGTCCCTGCCGGAGAAGGAAAGCAGCGGTATGCCCCTCATCAGAGCGGAGACAGCGAGATGGGCGAGAAGTATATCCGGGTGCTGCGGGACGGATTTGTATCTATGGATATGGCCCAGAATATCCTTGTGATCAAAACCGTATCTGGGATGGCGATGGCTGTGTGCGCCGCTATCGATGCCATGGAATGGAAAGAAGTGGTGGGAAGCATTGCCGGGGACGATACGATCATGTGCGCGATCCGAAGTGTGGAAGATACGATAAAGGTGATGGATAAAATCAGCAAGATCATCTGACGGGTGACGGGAGGCAGTATGTTACGCAGTTTGCATGTGAAAAATCTCGCGCTGATCGACGAGATCGAAGTAGAATTTGAAGAAGGCCTAAATATCCTGACAGGAGAGACGGGAGCCGGGAAGTCTATTATTTTGGGTTCTGTGAACCTGGCTTTGGGAGGAAGATATACGAAAGATATCATCCGGAACGGGGCGGACTACGGCTTTGTGGAGCTGACGTTCCAGGTTGAGAATCCCCGGCAGGAAGAAAAGTTAAAAGAACTGGATATCTTTCCGGAAGAAGGGATGGTGGTCTTAAGCCGCCGGCTGATGGAAGGCCGCAGTGTGAGCCGGATCAACGGAGAGACGGTGACCATGGCGCTCTTAAAAGAAGTATCCCAGGTTTTGATCGATATCCACGGACAGCATGAGCATCAATCCCTTCTTTACAAAAAGAATCATCTGGAGATCCTGGACGCTTTCGCAAGAGAGGAAGCGGGAGCGTGGAAGCAGAAAGTCCGGGAAGCTTACCAGGCTTACAAAGCCTGTTGGAAGGAATTGGAAGAAGCGGGAATGGATGAGTCCCAACGGGCGAAGGAGCTTTCTTTCCTGGAATTTGAGATAAAGGAAATTGAAGAAGCGGCGCTTGTGAAGGGAGAGGACGAAGAATTAGAGACGCTCTACCGGCGTATGGCAAACGGCAGGAAGATCGCCCAGGGAGCCGCGGAAGCTTATCGCTATACAAGTGAAGATGGAGACAGCGCCAGCGAGAATCTAAGCCGGGCGATCCGCGCGCTTGCGGAAGCGGCTGACTGCGACGAGCGTGCCAGACAGCTTCAGGACCAGTTGATGGAAGTGGACAGCCTTCTCAATGATTTTAACAGGGAACTGTCGGATTACAGCAAAGAGTGTGAGTTTTCAGAGGAAGAATTTTATGAGACGGAAAATCGGCTCAATGAGATCAACCGTCTGAAGGTGAAATACGGAAATACCATCGATGAGATCCTGGATTATCAGGGACGTCAGGCAGAGAAGATGGCCAGGCTGGAGGATTATGAAACATATATCCAGGGCCTGAAAGAGAAAATGGAACAGGAAAAAGAGAGGCTTTCTAAAGCCTGTCAGGGATTAAGCAAAATCCGGAAAAGCCAGGCGTCCATCCTGGAGGAGTCAGTCCAGAAAGGACTGGAAGAATTAAATTTCGCGGATGTGCGCTTTCAGATCCATTTTGAGGCATTGGAAACCTATACGGGAAATGGAACAGACGATGTGGAATTTATGATCTCCCTGAATCCGGGTCAGCCGCTGCGTCCGCTGAAGGATGTAGCCTCCGGCGGAGAATTGTCCAGGATCATGCTGGCGATCCGTACGGTGATGGCAAAACGGGATGATATTGAAACGCTGATCTTTGACGAGATCGATGTGGGGATCAGCGGAAGGACCGCGCAGAAAGTATCTGAGAAAATGGCGCTGATCGGCAGGACCCACCAAGTGATCTGCATTACCCATCTGGCTCAGATCGCCGCCATGGCAGATTCCCATTATGTGATTGAAAAAACGGTGGAAAAGATGGACACTAAGACCCAGATCCGGAAGCTGGACGAAGAAGCCTCTATTCAGGAACTGGCCAGGATCTTAGGAGGCGCCAAGATCACGGACCGGGTTTTGGAAAATGCCAGAGAGATGAAAGAACTTGCAGGAACTGCAAAATAGAAGGATGGAAAAAGAGAAAACTCCATATACTAAGACAGGCATCGGAAATGATGCCTGTCTTTTTAAGTTGAAAAGAAAGGAACAAAACTATGAAAAAATACTGGTATCGAAGGATTTTGATCATGATCGTAATATTTACCGCGGCTACGGGAGGAAGCTGGTATCTTATTCACAGCTACCGGCAGCAGTTCCCCAAAGAAGTCAGCGCCGATACATCGGATGAGACCATGGTGATACCGGGAGGCATGCCAGTAGGAATTTATCTGGAGACAGAAGGAGTAATGGTTCTTGGAACAGATGAAATAGAAGGGATGGACGGAAACGAATACGAGCCGGCCCAGAATCTGGTGCAGGCAGGCGACTATATCGTAGAAATGGATGGGACAAGGATCCATAATAAATCGGAATTGATCCAAGCGGTGGAAACCCTGACAGAAGAGGATGTGGTGCTGACAGTGGTAAGAAACGGACGGACCATAGACGTCAGGACCCAGGCGGTGCAGTGCCCTGGGGGAGAGTATAAGCTGGGAATCTGGGTAAGGGACAATACCCAGGGACTTGGAACGATCACATTTTTGAATGTGGACAGCAAATTTGGAGCGCTGGGACACGGCATCCATGATACAGATACCAGTGATCTTCTGGATATTTCGGAAGGGACCCTCTATGCGACCAGTATCAAAGATATCCAAAAAGGGGCCAACGGAACTCCCGGAGGTATGGAGGGAATCATTGTCTACAATAATTATAATATCCTGGGAACGGTAGAGAAAAATACAGAAGAAGGAATATACGGCACCATCCAGCGTATAGACACCTTATTCTCTGATCAGGAGCCTATGGAGACGGCGGCCAAAGAAGAGATCCAGGAAGGCCCTGCCAAAATCCGCTGCGCGGTAGAAGGAGAAGTAAAAGAGTACGACATTCGGATCACAAAAATCGACACAGAGGCACAAGAGGCCAATAAAGGACTGGAACTGGAAGTAACAGACCAGGCCCTCCTTGATGTGACGGGGGGGATCGTGCAGGGGATGTCCGGTTCGCCTATAATCCAGAACGGGAAATTGGTGGGTGCGGTCACCCATGTTTTTGTCAATGACCCAGCGAAGGGATACGGTGTTTTCATTGAAAACATGTTGAAAAATGTAGAATAGCGTGAAAATAGTCGCATGATGTCTGCTTTTTACGACAGCAATTTCTTGAATTGAAATATGGCGAAATATATAATTGGTCATGACGGTTTTATTGTACGAGAAAGGAGGTATTTCGCAAAATGAGTGAAATAAACGTAGCAATAGCCGACGATAATGAAAGAATCCTGGACCTGCTTGGCGAAATCATCGACAGCGACAAGGAGCTGAATCTGGTAGGAAGAGCGAATAATGGCGAGGATGTGTACGAGCTGATCAAAGAAAAACAGCCGGACGTTGTCCTTCTGGATCTGATCATGCCGAAAATGGACGGTTTAAGTGTTATGGATCTGGTCAATACGGATGGAGAGATCAAAAAGCATCCGGCGTTTATCGTCATTACAGCCGTGGGACAGGAGAGAATCACAGAAGATGCCTTCAAAAAGGGGGCGAATTACTATATTCTAAAGCCTTTCAACAATGATGTGGTGCTTGGAAGGATTAAAAATACAAACCGGATGATCCAGAATCGGACCGGGGGATTCCAAGGAGAAGAGAAGACCTTGTCCGTCCAGCCAGAGGTGAATCTGGAAGCCAGGGTGACCGATATGATCCATGAGATCGGGATACCGGCGCACATTAAGGGATATCATTACTTAAGAGATGCGATTCTTATGGCGGTGGAGGATATGGACGTATTAAACGCCATCACCAAAGTCCTCTACCCCACGGTGGCCAAACTCCATCAGACTACGGCCAGCCGGGTGGAACGGGCGATCCGGCATGCCATAGAGGTTGCCTGGAGCAGAGGAAAGCTGGATACATTGGACGAGCTGTTTGGCTATACGGTCAGCAATGGAAAGGGAAAGCCGACGAATTCCGAGTTCATTGCCTTGATCGCGGACACGATCCGTCTGGAATATAAAAACAGATAAGGCTTTTCTTCCGGGAAAAAATGCGATATAATAACGTATATCGTGAGGTTGGGAGGAAAAGCCATGAAAAAAATACTTTTTGCGGCATCCGAATCGGTCCCTTTCATCAAAACAGGAGGACTGGCAGATGTTGTAGGTTCTTTACCAAAATATTTCAATAAAGAAAAATATGATGTACGGGTGATGCTTCCAAAGTATATGTGTATGAAAGACGAGTGGAAACAGCGCCTTGCGTACCGTACCCATTTCTATATGGATCTGTGCTGGAGAAAACAATACGTTGGGATCCTGGAGTTGGAGTACGAGGGAATTACGTTCTATTTTATAGATAATGAGTACTATTTCAATGGATACGCGCCGTATGGGGATATGTACGCGGATATCGAAAAATTTGCGTTCTTCTCCAAGGCGGTCTTAAGCGCGCTGCCGCTCATCGACTTCCGGCCGGATATCATCCACTGTCATGACTGGCAGACCGGTCTCATTCCTGTGTATCTGGACAACTTCCGTTACGGAAACGAATATTTCCGTGGGATCAAAACGATCATGACCATACATAACCTGAAGTTCCAGGGAACTTGGGATACCAAACGGGTAATGGATATTACGGGCCTGCCGAAATACTATTTTGCGCCGGATAAGCTGGAAGCGTACAAAGATGCCAATTACCTCAAAGGAGGAATTGTATATGCCGACCGGGTGACCACCGTCAGCAGTACCTACGCGGAAGAGATCAAGATGCCGTTCTATGGCGAGAAGCTGGACGGACTGATGAACGCCAGGTCCAATTGCCTGTCAGGAATCGTGAACGGTATCGACTATGAAGACTATAACCCCCAGACCGATACTCACATCGCGAAAAATTACAGCGTAGACAATTTCAGAAAAGAGAAAGTCAAAAACAAGACTGCGCTGCAGCAGGAACTTGGTCTTCCGGCAGATCATAAGACCATGATGATCGGGATCGTCTCCAGATTGACGGATCAAAAAGGATTCGACCTGATCGCCTATGTGATGGATGAATTGTGCCAGGACGCGATCCAGATCGTTGTACTTGGCACAGGACAGGATCAGTATGAGAATATGTTCCGGCATTTTGCCTGGAAATACCCGGATAAAGTATCCGCCAATATTTTCTATTCAGAGGAACTGTCCCACAAAATCTATGCCGGATGCGACGCCTTCCTCATGCCGTCTCTTTTTGAGCCCTGCGGCTTGAGTCAGTTGATGAGCCTTAGGTACGGCACGGTTCCGATCGTGAGGGAGACGGGAGGCCTGAAGGATACAGTGGAACCGTATAATGAGTATGAAAAGACAGGGACAGGTTTCAGTTTCTGCAACTACAATGCTCATGAGATGATGGGAACAGTCCGGTATGCGGAGCAGATTTATTATGACAAGAAGAGAGACTGGAACAAGATCGTAGAGCGGGGAATGCAAAAAGACTTCTCCTGGAATAATTCTGCCAGACAGTACGAGGAACTCTACGATAATATGTAAAGATACAAAACGCGCAAGAATCGCTGTATCAAGGAAAGCAGAGGAAAGAGCAAAGTCCGGGGCTTTGCTCTTTCTTAAGTAAGGTAAAAGGAGGACAAATGATGAAGATCCGAGATATTTTAAAGGAAACGACACCGCACATATCATTTGAGGTATTCCCGCCCAAAACGGAAGCGGCTTTTGAAAGCGTACTGAATGCTACGGACAAGATCGCCGCGCTGAATCCTTCCTACATCAGCGTTACCTACGGGGCTGGCGGCGGAACCAGTGCCAATACTGTTAATATCGCGGCTCATATCAAGGATGATCTGGATACGGTGAGCCTGGCTCATCTGACCTGCGTTTCATCTACAAGAGAGCATGTACATAAGGTGATCGATGAATTGAAAGAAAGAGGAATTGAAAATATCCTGGCCCTTAGGGGAGATATTCCAAAGGAATCAGAGTTCCCGCTGCCGAATCAATATCGGTATGCCAGCGAACTGATCGAAGAGATCAAAAAGGAAGGGGATTTCTGCATTGGGGCGGCGTGCTATCCGGAGGGACATGTGGAGGCGCCAAACCGGAAGGAAGATATCAGCCATTTAAAAGAGAAAGTAGACAAAGGAGTGGACTTTTTGACCACTCAGATGTTTTTCGATAATAATATTTTTTATAATTTCTTATACCGTGTCCGGGAGGCTGGGATCACAGTGCCAATCCTTCCGGGGATCATGCCGGTGACGAGAGGAAGCCAGATGAAGACGATCTGCGAGATGTCTGGGACCGTACTTCCTCAGCGCTTCCGGGATGTGCTGGATCGTTTTGGAGAGGATCCGGCGGCGATGAAACAGGCGGGAATCGCGTACGCTACAGATCAGATCATCGATCTGTTCGCCAACGGGATCAATCATGTGCACGTATATTCCATGAATAAACCGGAAGTGGCCGCGGCGATCATGCGCAATCTGTCTGAGATCGTAAAGCACTAGAGGGGCAAAAGACAATCCATGGACAGACGGAAAGACAAAGATAGGGATATCCGGATCCGGGAAGCGGTCCGGTATCTTGGATATGGAAGAAAAGAAGCGGACGGACAGACGCTGGATCTGATCCGGGAGGCGCTGGAAGTGCTGGATGGCATCGGAGAAAAAAGGATCGTGTGGCAGAGAAAATCAGTGTCCTTCCCAGGCGAAGACTGGATCGAGACAGAGGGAATGAAAGTCCGCAGCCATGGCCTTGCCAGAAATTTAAAGGGCTGTGGGGAGATGATCCTTCTGGCGGCCACGCTGGGGGCGCAGGTGGATCTTCTGCTTAGGAAATACAGCCGGACAGATATGACGCGGGCGGTGATCCTGCAGGCCTGCGCGGCCGCGGATCTGGAAGAATACCTGGATAGCTGGCAGGAGAAGATGAAGGAAGAACTGGAATTGGAAGGATTGTATCCAAGGCCAAGGTTCAGTCCGGGATACGGCGACTTTTCCATCCAGCATCAAAAGGAACTGCTGCGTCTTCTGGAAGCGCCGAAACGCATCGGCCTGACGATGACAGAAGGCTGTATGCTGACGCCAACCAAGTCGGTAACGGCAGTCATGGGACTGTCGGCAGAGAAGATTCCCTGCCGCAGACAGGGATGTGAGGCCTGCCAGAAGACAGACTGTCCGTACCGAAGACAAGAGTGAGATGACAAAAGAGGAGAAAGGAGCTGACAGATGCTAAGAGAACGACTGGGAAAGGAACTGCTGTTTTTCGACGGCGGGACCGGAACCCTTCTCCAAGAGCGGGGACTTGCCCCCGGTGAACTGCCGGAGAGCTGGAATATCAGCCGCAGAGAAGAGATGATCGATATCCACCGCCAGTATTTCGCGGCGGGGAGTGATATCGTGCTGACAAATACATTTGGAGCAAACGCGTTAAAATATCACGATGACGGCTGCAATCTGGAAACAGTGATCCAGGCCGCGGTGGAAAATGTGAAAACGGCGGCCAGCCTGGAAGTGGGAAATGAAAGAGAAGTTTATACTGCTCTGGATATGGGGCCCACAGGCAGACTGCTGAAACCCATGGGAGATCTGAGTTTTGAGGACGCTTACGCGGCTTTCCGGGAAGCGGCCGCGGCCGGGGAACGGGCCGGAGCGGATCTGATCCATATAGAGACCATGAGCGACACTTATGAGGTGAAAGCGGCGGTACTGGCCGCAAAGGAGAACACCAGCCTTCCGGTTTTCGCCACCATGATCTTTGACGAGAAAGGAAAACTCCTGACCGGCGGAGATGTTCCGTCTGTGGTAGCCCTTCTGGAAGGACTGCGGGTGGATGCGCTTGGCATCAACTGCGGAATGGGACCGGCCCAGATGATCCCGATCCTGGAAGAAATCTTACAGTATACATCCCTTCCAGTGATCGTAAAGCCCAATGCGGGACTTCCAAAACAAAAAGACGGAGAAGTCTTCTATGACGTAGAGCCAGAAGAATTTGCCGCTTATATGGAAGAGATCGTAAGGAAGGGAGCGGCCTTGGTCGGAGGCTGCTGCGGCACCACGCCGGGCCATATCCAAAAGATGATCGAGAGGGTCCGGGAATCGAAGGCGTTTGAGGAGAGAAACCTTCCCGTTCCTAAGGAAGCGGCCATTGTTTCTTCTTATGGAAAGGCGGTCATCTTGGGAGAGAAACCGGTGATCATTGGAGAACGGATCAACCCCACCGGGAAAAAGCGGTTCAAGCAGGCCCTCAAAGACCGCGACCTGGACTATATCCTGACAGAAGGAGTAAACCAGCAGGATAGGGGAGCCCATATCCTGGATGTGAATGTGGGGCTTCCAGATATCGACGAGACGGAGATGATGAAAGAGGTGGTGACCGAGCTGCAGAGCGTGACCAGCCTGCCCCTGCAGATCGATACGGTGGATCTGGGAGCCATGGAAGCGGCTATGCGCATCTACAATGGGAAACCGATGATCAACTCTGTCAACGGCAAACGGGAGATCATGGACGGAGTATTCCCGCTGATCCAGAAATACGGCGGCGTGGTAGTGGGGCTGACGCTGGATGAAAACGGCATCCCCGCGACTGCCCAGGGCCGGGTGGAGATTGCCGGGAAGATCATCCGGGAGGCGGCCCGCTACGGGATCCCCAAGAAAGATATTGTGATCGACGTGCTGGCTATGACCATCAGTTCTGACCCGGCCGGGGCCAGGACCACTCTGGAGGCCCTGGAGGGAGTGCGTCAAGCCTACGGCGTTTGTACGGTGCTGGGAGTATCCAATATTTCCTTCGGCCTGCCTGCCCGCCCTGTGATCAACGCCAATTTCTTTACCATGGCGCTGCAGAAAGGACTGAGCGCGGGGATCATCAACCCTCTGTCTCAGGACATGATGCGGTCCTATCACGCTTACTGCGCATTAATGGAATATGATAAAAACTGCGAGGAATACATCCGAGTCTACGGGAACCAGAGCCCTGCGGTTCCAGTAAAGACGGAAGAAAGGCTTTCCCTGAAAGAGGCCATTGAGAAGGGACTGAAAGAGGAAGCCCACCGGGGCGCCTTGCGGCTTCTGAAAGAAAAGGCGCCTTTAGATATCATCAATGAAGAGATGATCCCGGCTTTGGATGAGGTGGGAAAAGGATTTGAAAAAGGAACGCTGTTCCTGCCCCAGCTTCTGATGAGCGCGGATGCGGCCAAGATCGCCTTTGCCGTGTTAAAGGAGCAGATGCCGGAGAATACAGACGGGGACCAGAAAAAGGAAAAGGTGATCCTTGCAACCGTCAAAGGCGATATCCATGATATTGGGAAGAATATCGTCAAGGTACTGCTGGAAAATTACGGATTTCATGTGATTGATCTGGGAAAAGACGTTCCGCCGGAACAGGTGGCAGAAACAGCGGTAAAAGAGGACGTCCGTCTGGTGGGGTTAAGCGCGCTTATGACGACGACGGTAGTCAGTATGGAAGAGACGATCCAACTGCTGCGAAGAGAGAAACCTGACTGTAAGGTAATGGTGGGGGGAGCGGTCCTGAACCAGGAATATGCCGATATGATCGGCGCCGATTTTTATGGCAGAGATGCGATGCAGTCCGTATACTATACACAGAATTTATTCAAAGGAGAGAATTAGACATGGGACTTATTTTACCAGAACGTTATGATCCGCGCTTAAGCGTGCGGGAGACACAGGAAGCGATCAAATATATCCGGGATACCTTCCAGAAGGAATTTGGAAAAGAAATGAATCTGGAAAGGATCTCTGCTCCGCTGTTCGTGGCGAAAAGCAGCGGTCTTAACGATAACCTGAACGGGGTAGAACGCCCGGTGCATTTCGATATTGCCGGAGTTCCCGGAGAAGAGATGGAAGTGGTGCAGTCGCTGGCTAAGTGGAAAAGGATGGCGCTGAAAGAGTACGGTTTCCAACCGGGAGAAGGACTTTACACCAATATGAACGCGATCCGCCGGGACGAAGAGCTGGATAATCTCCACTCCTGCTATGTGGATCAGTGGGACTGGGAGAAAGTGATCCGCAAAGAAGACAGGACGATCGACGTGTTAAAAGATACGGTCCGCCATATCTTTAAGATCATCAAGCATATGGAGCACGAAGTGTGGTATAAATACCCTCAGGCAGTCAAACATCTGCCGGACAGCGTGGCTTTTATCACCACGCAGGAACTGGAAGACCGCTATCCGGATAAGACTCCTAAGGAAAGAGAAAACCTGATCGCCAAGGAATACGGATGTGTATTTCTGATGAAGATCGGAGAGAAATTAGAAAGCGGCAAACCTCACGATGGCCGGGCGCCGGACTACGATGACTGGCAGCTGAATGGAGATATCCTGTTCTGGTTTGATACATTGGACTGCGCTCTGGAGATTTCCAGCATGGGAATCCGGGTGGATGAAAAGTCTCTGGAAGAGCAGCTGAAAAAAGCTGGGTGTGAAGACCGCAGGACTCTGCCTTATCACCGGATGCTCTTAAACGGAGAACTTCCCTATACGATCGGCGGCGGCATCGGCCAGTCCAGGCTGTGTATGCTGCTTCTGGACCGGGCTCATGTAGGAGAGGTGCAGGCAAGTATATGGCCGGAAGAAATGAGAAAAATCTGTAAAGAACACAAGATATTCCTGTTATAAAAATCGGCCAGGATCATGCCTGGCCGATTTTTTTCTAATGTACGGAAAATTGAACAGAAAACCGGGTTGACAAGAAATTAACAGCTATTTATAGTATTAGCAGAACGACCAAAATCAGTAAAGATCAGGAGGACGGCTGTTATGATGAGAGGATTGGACACAACGGTCAGAAGGATCAGAAGAAAGGTGTTTGAAGAGGTGGCAAGACTTGGTTTTCAGTCCAACGATGACACCTTAAACGATGATATGGAGGCAATCCCATATAAGATTGTCAACGAGGATACAAAAGTTAAATATCGGGAAAGTGTATACCGGGCAAGAGCTATTGTCAGAGAGAGGCTCAGACTCGCCATGGGGCTTTCCCTGCGTCCGGAGAATAAACCGGTACATCTGACGGCGGGAGTAGAAGCCAGCAATATTTCTGACAAATATTATGAGCCGCCGCTTATGCAGGTGATTCCTTCTGCCTGTGAAGCCTGTGAGGAAAAGGGGTATGAAGTAAGCAATATGTGTAAAGGCTGCCTTGCGCATCCTTGTATGGAGGTCTGTCCCAAGGGCGCGATTTCTTTTGTCAAGGGGAAGTCCTATATTGACCAGGAGAAATGTATCAAGTGCGGAAAATGTAAATCCGTATGCCCTTATGACGCGATCGCCAAAAAAGAGCGTCCCTGCGCCCATGCGTGCGGCGTGGGCGCCATCACATCAGACAAGATGGGACGGGCATATATTGACTCGGACAAATGTGTATCCTGCGGGATGTGTATGGTAAGCTGTCCTTTTGGAGCTATCTCGGACAAATCCCAGATCTTCCAGCTGGCCCACGCTCTGAAGAACGGGGATGAGATCATTGCGGAGATCGCCCCCGCGTTCTACGGTCAATTTGGAGATAACATTACACCCAGAAATCTGAAAGCGGCTCTGCAGGAACTGGGCTTTAAAGAATTCTATGAGGTAGCCCTGGGAGCGGATATCGGGGCAATCGCGGAGGCGCACCATTATGTTGATAAAGTAGTCACCGGAGAACTGCCGTTCCTTTTGACTTCCTGCTGCCCCTCCTGGGCAATGCTGGCCAAAAAGTATTTCCCAGATCTGATCGATGAAGTTTCGCAGGAGCTGACGCCTATGGTAGCCACTGCCCGGACTATTAAGCAGAAACATCCGGAAGCAAAAGTAGTCTTTATCGGACCCTGCGCGGCCAAAAAGTTAGAGGCCATGCGCAGAACGGTGCGCAGTGATGTGGATTTCGTTATTACCTTTGAAGAACTTCAGGCTATGTTTGATGCCAGAGATATTGATCTTACAAAGTATGAAGCGGAATCCTCCTTCCACAACGCCACAGGAGCCGGAAGAGGGTATGCGGTCGCAGGCGGCGTGGCGGAAGCGATCGAGAAATGTATCCGGGAATATTATCCAGATGTGGAAGTCAATATCGAGCACGCGGAAGGACTGGCAGAGTGCAAGAAGACGCTGGCTTTGGCGAAAGCAGGAAAGATGAATGGATGCCTGATCGAGGGAATGGGCTGTCCCGGCGGCTGTGTTGCCGGAGCGGGCACCAATATCCCTGTGGCAAAGGCCCAGAAAAAGATCAAAGATTTTGTGAAGGCGTCATCGAAACAGATTCCGCCGAAGGAATTGGAAGAGATCGAGCTGGATTAGAAAGAAACTCCCCGGCGTTGACAAACGCCGGGGCTATCTTTATAATTAAAAGATAGCCCGAATATAGGAGGAAGTTATGCAGAAATACGGAGTGAATGAATTAAGAAGGATGTTCCTGGAATTCTTTGAGAGTAAGGGACATCTGGCGATGAAAAGTTTTTCCCTGGTGCCCCATAATGATAAAAGCCTTCTTTTGATCAATTCTGGTATGGCGCCTTTAAAACCTTATTTCACAGGGCAGGAGATTCCGCCCTGCAAGCGGGTGGCTACCTGCCAAAAGTGTATCCGTACCGGAGATATTGAAAATGTGGGGAAGACTGCCCGGCATGGGACGTTTTTCGAGATGCTGGGGAATTTTTCTTTTGGAGACTATTTTAAGAAGGAATCCATTGCCTGGACTTGGGAATTCCTGACGGAAGTAGTTGCTCTGGATCCAGATCGTCTGTACCCATCGGTCTATCTGGAAGATGATGAGGCGTGGGAGATCTGGAATCAGGATATCGGTATTCCGGCGGACCGGATTTTCCGTTTTGGCAAGGAGGATAACTTCTGGGAGCATGGAAGCGGTCCTTGCGGCCCCTGCTCGGAAGTATACTACGACCGGGGACCGGAATATGGCTGCGGAAAGCCGGATTGTACCGTGGGATGCGACTGTGACCGCTATATGGAGATCTGGAACAACGTATTTACCCAGTTCGACAATGACGGCAATAATAATTATACAGAACTGGAACAGAAAAATATCGATACTGGGATGGGACTGGAGCGTCTGGCTTGTGTCGTGCAGGGAGTAGATTCCATGTTTGACGTGGATACCATCTGCGCGCTGAGGGATCATGTCTGCCGCCTTGCCGGTGTGGAATACGGGAAAGAGGAGAAGGCGGACGTTTCCATCCGGGTGATCACAGACCATATCCGTTCGGTGACCTTTATGATCTCAGACGGGATCCTTCCGTCCAACAGCGGGAGAGGCTATGTCCTGCGCCGTCTTTTAAGACGGGCCTGCCGCCATGGAAGACTTCTGGGCATAAAAGGGGAATTTCTGATCGAACTGGCCCAGACGGTGATAGATGGTTCCAAAGATGGATATCCGGAACTGGAGGAAAAACGGGACTTTATCTTTAAAGTCATCACAAAGGAAGAAGAGCAGTTTAACAGGACGATCGACCAAGGCCTTTCTATTCTGGCCGGTATGGAAAGTAAGATGGAAGAAAACGGGGAGACCATCCTGGCTGGAGAGGAGGCGTTCCGCCTCTATGATACCTATGGCTTCCCGGTGGATCTGACCAAGGAAATCTTGGAAGAGAAAGGATTTTCCATTGATGAGGAAGGATTCCGGAAAGCAGAGCAGGCCCAGAAGGAGACGGCCAAGGGAACATTCGGCGAACATACCTACAGTGGTACGGATGAGACGATTTATGACTCCATCGATCCTTCCGTGACTTCTGTTTTTGTCGGATATGATCATCTGACGCACTGTTCCCCGATCACAGTCCTGACAACGGAAAACGAGATCGTGGATGCCTTGACCGAAGGCCAGAAAGGAACTATCTTCGTGGAAGAGACGCCGTTCTACGCTGCCAGCGGAGGCCAGGAGGCTGATACAGGCGTGATTCGTACGGAGGAAGGAGAGTTCCGGGTAGAAGACGTGGTCAAACTGCTGGGAGGCAAGATTGGCCATGTGGGAGTCGCAACAAAAGGAATGCTGAAAGCGGGAGATCAGGCAGAGCTTCTGGTAGATCCAGAGAAGCGCGCGCTTTCCGCCAACAACCACAGCGCGACTCATCTGCTCCACAAAGCGCTTCGTATGGTATTGGGCAGTCATGTGGAACAGGCGGGATCTTCTGTCAACGAGGAAAGACTTCGTTTTGACTTTACCCATTTCTCGGCTCTGACGCCGGAAGAGATTCAGAAGGTGGAAGCGATCGTCAATGAACAGATCCAGAAGAATCTGGCGGTCAAAGTGGAGAACCTGCCTATCGAGGAAGCGAGAAAGACCGGGGCGGCTGCCTTATTTGGAGAAAAATATGGCGACATCGTCCGGGTAGTGAGCATGGGAGATTTCTCAATCGAATTCTGCGGAGGCACGCATGTGCCGAATACCGGCGTGATCACCGCGTTTAAGATCATTTCTGAGACAGGCGTGGCAGCAGGCGTCAGGAGAATTGAGGCGCTCACATCCAAAGGGCTGATGAAATATTATGGAGAATTGGAAGAAAAGCTGCATAGGGCGGCGAAGCTTCTGAAGACGTCTCCGGATAAGCTGGAAGAAAAGCTGGGCCACCTTCAGGCGGAGAATAAAGAACTTAAGGGCGAGGTGGAAAGCTTAAAGAGCAGGCTGGCTAAGGATGCCATGGGCGATGTGACCGACCAGATTACAGAAGTCAAGGGACTTCCGCTTCTGGCGGCTAAGATTGAAGGCGTGGATATGAATGGCTTGAGAGAGCTGGGCGATCAGTTGAAGGAAAAGCTGGGCGAAGGAGTGGTCGTGCTGGCTTCCGCCGTAGATGGAAAGGTATCCTTGATGGCCATGGCTACCGATGGAGCCGTTAAGAAAGGAGCCCACGCCGGGAACTTGATCAAGGCGATCGCCTCTTTGGTAGGCGGTGGCGGCGGCGGCCGGCCTAATATGGCCCAAGCAGGGGGCAAGAACCCAGAAGGCATTGACCAGGCGGTTGCCTCGGTGAAAGAAGTTCTGGAGGACCAGCTTTCTTAGCAGGCTGCCGAAACGTTCCTGACAGGTCTGTTTGATAAAAAACAGCTATAAAACAAACGGAAATATTCAAAAAATATTGACGAACCCAAAATATGTGCTATAATCTTAGATAGTGCAAGAAATACACCCGAACAGTCGTAGGATGCACAATACAGGACTGGAGGGGAGGTTAGGTGTGAGACTATGTCAAATGTAATCGTTAAAGAAAACGAGACGTTAGATAGCGCTTTACGCAGATTCAAAAGAAACTGCGCGAAAGCTGGCATTCAGCAGGAGATTCGCAAAAGAGAACACTATGAAAAGCCAAGCGTAAGACGTAAGAAAAAATCTGAAGCTGCTAGAAAACGTAAATATAATTAATAAGTGCACTTAAACAGGATGCCGACGGCATCCTGTTTTTCGTTATGGAAGAAAGAATCTGATTAAATTATATAGCGCCCAAAATGAATAAAACAAGATGTTTTTCTTTCAAAATAGGATATATTATATGTAATAAAGGCAAAAAATTGAAATTTTACGTTGACAATCTTTCATTTTCCTTTTAAAATGTACGAGTAGAAAAAATTCTATGTCGGATATGATCCGTAAATTCATTCAGGAGGTAATTTGAGATGTCATACGTTGATGAGGTAATTGATTTAGTTGTGAAGAAAAACCCGGCAGAACCGGAATTCCATCAGGCAGTAAAAGAGGTTCTTGAATCTCTTCGTGTTGTAATTGAAGCAAATGAGGAAAAGTTCCGTAAAGAAGCTCTTCTTGAAAGACTCGTCGAACCTGAAAGACAGATTAAGTTCCGTGTTCCGTGGGTAGATGACAACGGACAGGTTCAGGTTAATACAGGATACCGCGTACAGTTCAGCAGTGCAATAGGACCGTATAAAGGCGGACTTCGCCTTCATCCTTCAGTAAATCTTGGTATCATTAAGTTCCTCGGATTTGAACAGATATTTAAAAATTCCCTTACAGGACTTCCGATCGGAGGCGGTAAAGGCGGATGTGATTTTGATCCAAAGGGCAAATCCGACAGAGAAGTTATGGCATTTTGTCAGAGTTTTATGACAGAACTCTGTAAATATATCGGCGCAGATACAGACGTTCCGGCAGGAGATATCGGAACAGGCGCAAGAGAGATCGGATATATGTTCGGTCAATATAAGAGAATCCGCGGCGTTTACGAAGGCGTTCTTACAGGAAAAGGCTTAAGTTACGGCGGTTCTCTTGCAAGAAAAGAAGCGACAGGATATGGTCTGTTATACCTGACACAGGAGATGCTTAAGATCAACGGAAAAGAACTGGCAGGAAAGACAGTTGCAGTTTCAGGTTCAGGTAATGTTGCAATTTATGCGACGGAAAAAGCACAGGAACTTGGAGCAAAAGTAGTGACAGTAAGTGATTCTACAGGATGGGTATATGATCCGGAAGGAATTGATCTTGCAGCATTGAAAGAAATTAAAGAAGTAAATCGTGCAAGACTGACAGAGTATAAAAAATATCGTCCGAATTCCGAATATCACGAAGGAAAAGGAGTATGGTCTGTGAAAGTTGATATCGCTCTTCCATGCGCAACACAGAATGAACTTCATCTTGAAGATGCAGAAATGCTTGTTGCAAACGGATGTATGGCAGTTGCAGAAGGCGCTAATATGCCGACTACGATGGAAGCAACAGAATACCTTCAGGAGAACGGAGTCCTCTTCGCACCGGGAAAAGCAGCAAATGCAGGCGGTGTCGCAACATCTGCTCTGGAAATGTCCCAGAACAGCGAGCGCTTAAGCTGGACATTTGAAGAAGTAGATGCGAAACTGCAGTCGATCATGGTAAATATCTGCCATAACATGGCTGATGCAGCTGAAAAATACGGATTTAAAGGTAACTATGTAGTAGGAGCCAACATTGCCGGATTTGAGAAAGTTGCAGATGCAATGACAGCGCAGGGAGTATGTTAATATAGGAAATAAGATATTTTCATTTTTTATTCGTTTAGAACATGCTGCCAGGAAAGTAAAAGCTTTGATCGATAGTTTGTGAAAAAACTGTTAATTTAAGAAAAGGCGTTGACACATACTTTTATTTCAGATATATTACTGTTTAGTAAAAGGGAGTAACTGGCGCTTGTTAAAAGCGTTTGCGATGTCGTCAGTACGATGCATATGCATCCGTATCGTGATTAAACAGTGAGACTTTTATTGCATTACATAATTAGTGTGCAATAGGAGTCTCTTTTTTATTGTATGAGAAATATTACTTCTTATAGGATGAAAAAGCTCCGTGCATAATGCACACTCATATAATCTTAAGGAGGAAAACAGATGAAAACATTTTATCAAATGTCCGGAGAGGATACGATGAAGCAGTTAAACGGCTCTGCCGAACCGCTTACTGAATCGCAGGTGAAAGAGCATCAGGAAAAATACGGTCGGAATGAGCTTGTGGAGGGCAAGAAAAAGACGGTGCTTCAGATCTTTCTTGAACAGTACAAGGACTTTCTTGTTATCATCCTGATCATTGCGGCTATTGCATCGGGATTTATGGGAGATGTGGAAAGTACGGCGGTTATTTTAATCGTAATCACAATGAATGCAATACTGGGAACAGTTCAGACTGTGAAAGCAGAACAATCTCTTGCCAGCCTGAAAAAACTTTCCGGTCCGGAAGCAAAAGTGCTGAGAAACGGAACAGTTATCCCGATTCCGTCTTCGGAAGTAACAGTCGGTGATATTGTAATGTTGGATGCAGGAGATTACATTCCTGCCGACGGACGTCTTTTGGAAAGCGCCAGCCTGAAAGTTGATGAGAGCGCTTTGACAGGAGAAAGTCTTGGAGTAGAAAAGTCTGTAGATATTATAAATGAAGAAGAGGTTCCGCTTGGCGATAGATTGAATATGGTTTATTCAGGAAGCTTTGTCACATATGGAAGGGGATCTTTTGTTGTAACCGGAATCGGGATGGAGACAGAAGTCGGAAAAATCGCAAGTCTGTTAAAGACAACTTCCGAGAAAAAGACGCCGCTTCAGATCAATCTGGATCAGTTTGGTCAAAAGTTGTCGATCTTGATCCTTGTATTCTGTGGTATTTTATTCGGAATCAATATTTTGCGAGGCGATAAGATCGGTGATGCCTTTCTTTTTGCAGTAGCCCTTGCAGTGGCGGCAATTCCGGAAGCGCTTAGTTCTATTGTTACAATCGTACTTTCTTTTGGTACGCAGAAGATGGCGAAAGAACATGCGATCATGCGTAAACTTCAGGCAGTGGAAGGACTCGGAAGCGTATCGATCATTTGTTCTGATAAAACAGGAACGCTGACACAGAACAAAATGACAGTAGAAGATTATTATGTTGATGAGCTTTGCATTAAAGCAGAAGATATAGATTTGAATGACCCTTCCCAGAGCAGGCTGTTGATCGGAAGTATGTTATGCAACGATTCTAAAAATACAGACGGCGTAGAAATCGGAGATCCGACAGAAACAGCTTTGATCAATCTTGGAAGTAAGCTTGGACTTGATCCGGAAGAAATAAGAACGAAATATCCTCGTGAGAGTGAAAATCCTTTTGACAGCGATCGTAAGTTAATGTCAACAAAGCATACGATTGAAAATGTTCCTACGATGATCGTAAAAGGTGCGGTCGATGTGTTGCTGACTCGTATGGATCAGATACAGATCGGTTCTGAAGTGCGTCCGATGACGGAGCAGGACAGAAAAAATATCGAAGAACAAAATCAGGCATTTTCAAGACAGGGACTCCGTGTTCTTGCTTTTGCATATAAAACAGTGTCAGACGAGTTGGAATTGACTTTGGAAGACGAATATAATCTTACGTTTATCGGCTT
>OGYF01001111.1_pt1 | contig 24102 bp, 18 predicted proteins | sample 1576451 | NCBI WGS metagenome assembly OGYF01 (sample SAMEA3541505, study PRJEB24748) | human gut metagenome | biome: human gut; feature: human-associated habitat; material: faeces | place: China | collected 2012
GGCGGGGAGGTCCGCCCGCTGACGGACGAGGTGCGCCGGCTGGTTCTGGCCAGGTCGGATGAACTGAACGAGAACGGGATGCGGGTCATCGCTGTGGCCCAGAAGACCAACCCCGCCCCGGTGGGCCAGTTCTCCGTGGCGGACGAATCCGACATGGTGCTGATCGGCTTCCTGGCATTTCTGGATCCGCCTAAGGAGACCACCCGGGCGGCAATCCAGGCATTGACAGAGTACGGCGTCCGGGTAAAGATCCTCACCGGCGACAACGAAAAGGTCACCCGCACCATCTGCCGGCAGGTGGGGCTGGATGCGGACCGGATCCTTCTGGGGTCTGACCTGGAGGAGCTGAACGACCGGGAGCTGGGAATACTGGCGGAGCGCGTCACGGTGTTCGCCAAGCTCTCGCCGGAGCAGAAGGCCCGCGTTGTCCGGGTCCTGCGGGAAAATGGCCGCAGCGTGGGCTATATGGGGGACGGCATCAACGATGCGGCCGCCATGAAGGCTGCGGACGTGGGGATCTCTGTGGATACGGCAGTGGACATCGCCAGGGAGACCGCCTCCGTGGTCCTGCTGGAGAAGGACTTGAAGGTGCTGGAACAGGGTGTCATCGAGGGCAGAAAGACCTATGCCAACATGATCAAGTACATCAAGATCACCGCCTCTTCCAACTTCGGCAACATGCTCTCCGTGCTGGCGGCAAGCGCATTTCTCCCCTTCCTGCCCATGGCCTCCATTCACCTGATCCTGCTGAATCTGATCTATGACATCTCCTGCACCGCCATGTCCTGGGACAACGTAGACGCCGACTATCTCAGGATTCCCCGGAAGTGGGACGCCTCCGGCATCAGCCGCTTTATGCTGTGGATCGGCCCCACCAGCTCGGTATTTGATATCGCCACGTATCTGCTGATGTATTTCGTGCTCTGCCCCGCACTGACCGGCGGCCATCTCTATACCCAGCTCACCGACCCGGCGGCACAGGCGCTATACGTGGCCCTGTTCCAGTCCGGCTGGTTTGTGGAGTCCATGTGGAGCCAGACCCTGGTCATCCATATGCTCCGCACACCTAAGCTCCCCTTTGTCCGCAGCCGCGCCTCCGCGCCGGTCACGCTGCTCACTTTTGCGGGAATCTGCATCATCACGGGAATCCCCTTTACTCCCCTGGGCACGGCGCTGGGCCTCACGGCACTCCCCCCGGTGTATTTCCTGTGGCTGGCCGTGTTTGTCCTGGGGTATATGCTCCTGGCCACTACTATGAAAAAGGTCTACATCCGCCGGTATGGCGAGCTTCTCTGATGTAAATTGAACGGCCTCGGGCCGGCAGACAGGCCTCTCACCACAGCCTGTCCGGCGGTTCCTCCTCCGCTCAGGAGCAATACGGCATCTTCTTGTGCCATGCTCTATCCGACAGATGTACAGGACCTTGCGGTTTGGAAATTTTGAATCTGCCGCCTATAAAGACCGGGGCGCAGGGAAGTATTCCCTGCGCCCCAGTTCAGCTGATGAATGAAACCGCCTTCGATCTCATCTTTATTGCTTTGCTTCTGATACAGCAGCGGGTCATGCGCCGATAAGCTGCATAATAACCATGATGATATATCCGCCGGCGCAGATGGCTCCCAGCCAGGGCAGTGCCCACTTGACCCACTTGGTATAGGGTACTTTGATCAGGGACAGGCAGGCCATGAACGTAGGAACCGTCGGCCAGAGCATGTTGGAAATGCCGTCACCCAGCTTATATGCCTCAATGGCAACCTGGCGGGAGATTCCGGCCAGATCCGCCATCGGCACCATGATGGGCATCACGATATAGCACTGGCTGGTAGCACCGGGCACTGCGCAGTTAAAGAGCAGATTGAATACGAACATGCCCAGGATTCCCAGAATCGGGCCCATGGCTGTGATGGGCATGGACGCATAATAGACAATGGTGTCAATGATCTTCGCGTTTTCCATGGTCAGGGAGATCAGTCTCGCAAGGCCAATGACGATGCAGATATTGGCCGTGCTGGCCAGCCCCTTGCAGAACTCGGTTGCCGTTCTGTTGGGACCCAGGCCTCCGAACAGGCCAATGAGGACCGCCATGACAAAGAACAAGGAGGTCAGATCATCCGTGCCCCACTGCAGCTGCAAGGAGGCATATACCATGAAGGCAAAGCCCGCCACCGTAATGACCAGAGCGAGGATCTGCCGTCCGTTGAGCTTTTCCTCTGTCACCTGGGCAGACACGTCGATTTCCTCGGGAACGAAGTCCGTGCAGAGGCTCTTGCTGGGGTCCGCCTTGACTCGGCGGGCATAGCGAATGGTGACAAAGAGGATAATGAACAGGAACACCACGTTTTCCAGAATCCGCCAGCCAATGCCGGAGAGGATGGGCAGCTCCGCGATTTCCTGGCCCACAACCGTGGAATAGATGTTGGCCCAGCCGGCATTGAAGCCCGCTGCGCATGCGCCATATGTAATCATCAGACCCACAACGCCGTCATATCCCATGCCCTTGGCCACCATGACGCCGATGGGCAAAACAGCAATGATGGGCGTCAGAAAAGTACCGGTACCGCCCAGCAGTGTGAAAAAGAGGCTCAGGCCGATAATTACCAGCTCTTCCTTGCCCCGGGCGCGGATGAGTACCTTTTTCAGAGAAGTCTGCAGTGCGCCGGTGGCATCCAGAACCGCCACCATGCCGCTGATGATGAAGATCATCCAGATGGAGGATGCGTTGGAGGTAAGGGCCTTGGGCACCTGCTGGAAAAACTGCCACAGACCGATGGGGGTTTTCTCGATGGTTTCATAGGTGCCGGCAATTACCAGCGTCTGCCCGTCCACGGTTTCTCTTGCAAACTCGCCGGCGGGGACCACATAGGAACAAAGCGCGACTACAATGGCGATGGCCATTGCCAGGACAATCGTATTGAGCGTTTTGACTTTCTTGGTTTTCGCTTCTGCCATAACTTTACCCTCCTAAATTTTTTGTGATACAGGCGCAAACCTCAAGAGCGTTCCAGAATCTTTTTCAAAATCGTGTAATTGCGGTCAAACGAGGCGATATCCAGTTTTTCATCCGGTGTGTGTGCCGCATAATGCGTGGCTACCAGCACGATCACGTCCAGATCCGGGATTTTTTCCCGGAACAGGCCGATCTCATTCCCGTAATGGACCCCCACCGGTTTGAGATCCCGGCCGGTTTCCTCCTTGTACACCTCTGCATAAGTTTTGCAAAGAGGCGTTCCAAAGGGGAGATAGTGCCCCGGATAGCAGCCGGCGATCTCATAGGTAAACCCATACAGCTCTCCGTACAGTCTCAGATGCTCAGCCATATCCAGCATCTGGGACTTGATGACGCTCTTGGGTTTATAGCGGATGGAGACGGCAGCCTCTCCCACGGAGATGACCTCCAGATTCGCCGTTGTGAACGGAAGGTTGTCAAATACCAGACTGCGGAACACACAGCCCGTAGGCAGCATGTACAGCAGAGAAATCAGCTGGTCGCTCTCCGCTGCTTCCATGGGTGCACACACGCACCGGCGCATACCTGAGGAAAAACGCAGATCGGGATCGCTGTCTCTGTGCTCCTGCGCCACCTCTGCCGCGGTCTGTTCCGCGATTTCCAGTGCGCGGGGGGCTGCCCCCTCCGGGACCGCAGCCACAGCCGTTGCCTCAGTGGGAATGGTGCTGACTGCGCCGCCCTCAAAGCTGACCACGCACAGTTCCAGTTCTTTCCGCATGTAATGCAACATCCGTGCCAGCACTTTGATGGCGTTGGCTCCCTCCTTGTTCATGGCATTGGCGCTGTGGCCGCCCTGAAGGCCTTCGATGTGAAGTTCCACTACCGTGCGCTCCCCGGCCGGCTGCCGGTGTACCGGCTTTTCAAAACTGCCGTTGATCGCACCGGCCGTCATCACAAGGGTGGTCCCCTCCGTATTTCCGTCCATGCTGATCATCTTTTTTGCGTGGAGAAGGCTCGCATCCACATACATTGCGCCCACACAGCCAGCCTCCTCTGCCGTGGTGAACACACACTCCAAAGCCGGATGCCGGAGTTCCTTGTCATCAAGGATTGCCAGCATATAAGCCACAGCCACACCGTCATCAGACCCGCAGGTGGTCTCCCGGGCCATCAGGTAACCGTCTTTTTCCACCAGTTCAATGGGCTGTGTCTCAAAATCGAAGGTGCTGCCCGGACGCTTTGCCCAGATCATATCCATGTGTCCCTGCAGCATGACAGGCGTATGGGATTCATACCCGGGGGTGGCGTCCTTATAGACAATCACATTGTGATGATCATCCTCATGAAAGCGCAGCCCCCTGTCCTTTGCCCACTGCACTACATAGGCCGCAATTTTTTCCTCTTTAAAGCTGCCCCGGGGGATTTGAGAGATGTCCTCGAAAATCTTGCGATAGGGTTTTCCCTGATAATCCAAAACGTAATTCATGTTTTTATGTTCCTTTCTACTCCAGAAGACCCATGCGTCTGCGAAGGAGAAAGAGAGATGCCCTTTTCAGAAAACAGCATGCGAACTCCGGCGACCATGGAATACCAAACCATCGCGGAGATCGCACCATCCATCACGCAGGCAAGCACCCCTCCGTTTTCAATAAGCTGTCCGATGCAGCTGATCACACCCATTAAAATGCTGAAAACCAGGATTTTTTTGTGCAAACCTTTTTGCAGGATAAAATAGAATACCAGCGCCACAACCGCAAACGTCAGAAGTTGATCATGTATCGTCATAACTTCTCCTATTCCGCATCTCCTGTAACGGTAACGACCTCCGCCCGGCGAATGGTCTCCTCCGTCAGTTCATTACCAATGCCCGGGCGGGTGGGAACTTCAAAATACCCGTTGACGGGCTGATCGTTATACTTGCAAAGGGCAATGTTTTCATCAATCAGCGCGTATTGATGCTGTTCGTGAATCACAAAATTGGGGACAACGGTTTCCAACTGCAGTGCGGCGGCAGTGGCAATCGGTGCGCCGCACACATGCATTTGAACGCCAATGTCGTAGACTCTGGCCATGTCGCAGATCTTCTTTCCCTCCGTCAATCCGCCGCAGTTCCCCAGATCCGGCTGGATCACTGCAAGAGACCGCTGTTCCAGGAAGGGACGGAATCCCCACCGGCTGAAGATACGCTCACCGGCAGCCAGCGGAATTCGGACTTTTTGGGAGATATCCCGGAACAGCTCCGGGTTCAGGGGCTGTGTGGGCTCTTCATAATAGTAGCAGCGGAAGGGCTCCAGCGCCCGGCCCAGCTGTACAGACGAGTTGGCGTCGGTCTGCGCGTGGAGTTCGATGATGATCTCCATATCGGGGGCAGCCTCCCGTATGGCGCTGACCCGCTGCACGGCCATGTCGATCTGCTGTGCGGACAAAATTCCCGTGAAGTCCCAGTCCCAGCCGCCCTGCATGTTGACGCCCAGAGGATCTACCTTTAAGCAGCTGTATCCATCCGCAAGCACCCGCCTAGCCACGTCCGCATACTCCGCGGGCGTCACCAAGTTTTTACTGACCGGGGCCCAGTCGAACTGGACCTGGCTGGCATACGCACGGATCTTGTCCCGGGTCTTGCCGCCCAAAAGCTGCCAGACCGGAACCCCCAGCCATTTTCCCTTAATGTCCCACAGCGCCATGTCCATGGCACTCATACCGGCGAAGATCACCGCTCCGCCGCCCTGCCCCCAGAAGGTCCCCCGGTGGAGGCGATCCCAGATCTGCTCAATGTTTCTGGGGTCCATGCCGATAATGCACTTTGCAAAATCAACGCAGATCCCAAATGCGGCATGAATGGCATCAGAATACGCAAGGCCGATCTCTCCGAAGCCGGAAATTCCCTCGTCGGTGTTGATCCGTACGAATGTGGGGTTCCACATGGTGCCGTCAGATGCACGTTCGCTGGACATTTTTGCCTTGATGATATCAATGCTGGTAATTTTCAACGACGTTTCCTCCTTTGGTGTTTTGGTTTCCCGCGTGCAGGCGCCAGCATCTTCAGATAATGCCCTTTTCCCGCAGCCTTGTCAGCTGCGCACCGGACATTCCCAGCCTGCCATAAACTTCTTCATTGTCCTGCCCCAGCGCAGGCGCGGGGGTCCTGACACTGGGTTTCGTCTCCTCCAGCTTCACCGCACATCCATTTACGGTGATATGCCCCAACGTGGGATGCTCCATCTCCACGAACATCTCCCGGTCCTTGACCTGGGGATCCCGGATGATCTGGCTGATGTTATAGATTGGGCCGGCGGGGATTCCTTTCGAGAGAATCCACTCCACCGCCTCGTCCATGGTCTTGTCCGCCAGGACCTCCTCGATCACTTCCTTGATCGCATCCTGATGCTCCAGGCGTCCCGGCATATCAGTGAAACGGGGGTCCGTAATCATATCCGGGCGGTTTAGGATCTCCGTGCAGAGCTTTTCATAGAGTTTTTGATTTCCGGCCGCAATGATGATTTTCCCGTCCTTCACGGAAAATGCATCATAAGGGGAAACCGCGGCGTACCGATTCCCCATCCGGGGCGGGATGACGCCGGATTCCAGATACTTGATGGCGGTATTCTCCGTGGCGGCAATGACGGCATCCATCAAGCTGATGTCTACCCGCTGCCCGAGGCCGGTGATGTTTCTGGCATTCACGGCAGCCAGAATTCCGATGGTCAGATGTAGCCCTCCAAGAATGTCCCCCATTGCGCTTCCCGCTCTGGTAGGCGGCCCGCCGGCGGGACCAGTAATGGCCATCAATCCCCCCATGGCCTGTCCCAAAATGTCATACCCGGGGCGCAGCCGGTAAGGTCCGGTATTTCCAAAGCCTGACACAGATCCATAAATCAGCCGGGGATTAATCTCTTTAAGTGCCTCGTAGCCCAGACCCAGCTTGTCCATTACACCGGGGCGGTAATTCTCCACCACGATGTCCGCCGTTTTGACCATCCGGCAAAAGAGTTCCTTTCCCTCCTCAGACTTGAGGTTGAGTGTCACCCCTTTTTTGTTGCGGTTGACATTGGCAAAGTACAGGCTCTCCTGGCACCCCTCACAGTTCTCCCGGAAGGGCGGATAGGAACGAGTGTCGTCTCCGCCGGACGGGATCTCGATCTTGATGACCTCTGCCCCCATATCCGCCAGCATCATGGTGCAGTACGGTCCGGCCAGCACGCGGGTCAAATCCAGCACCACCAGATTTTCCAGTGCCCCGTGTCCTGTCATCTCCGCTCCTCCTCCAGATCGATTTTCATGCGCATAAATGCAGAGCCCATAGACTTGCCCAAGGTATCCAGCCGCAAGGAATGTGTGGCACCGCCGCCCAGCGCATGCTTCATAACAAAGTTCATGCCGCACAGGGTATCCACGTCATACCGTGTGATCTCCCCCTTGACCATATCGCCAAAGTATTCCTTGACCCGCTCCACGGTCAGTACCCGTTTGAGAAACTCATAATCCCTGGGGTCCCGGGCAAATACACAGACATTGCTGGTATCTCCCTTGTCTCCGCTGCGGCCGTGGGCCAGGGTGTTGAGATAAACCTTTGCCATCTTATTTCACCTCCAGAATATGGGACTCCAGCTTGACCGCGTCTCTGGGGATCAGCGTGGGCCACAGGCCGATGACATCTGTCACATGGGATCGGCCGCCGAAGAAAGACGCGCCCGGAGGGCCATTGAGCTGCAGGGGGCTGATCTCGGGGATAATCATCTGAGCGTCCCGCTTCTCCTTTGTGCGGATGGCAATACGCAAAACCACTTCGTTCATGCGTCGGATAAGATCGTCATCCACCTCCGCCACATCCAGATGCAGCGCATTAAGACCCACATAGTCAATGCGCAGGTCCTCGTACTGCATGCCCTTGCGCTTCATCTTTTTCATGAGGATATCTGCGGCGTACTGCGCCTTCTCGTAGGCGTCGGGCCAGGCAAAGGACAGATAGGTAACCACCTTGTATCCAGCGTGATATCCCAAACACAGCTTCAGCTGGTCCGGCTTGGCCTTGCCTTTGATTCCGCCTACCCGGACCCGGTTTTCTCCGTCCTGCGTCAGCGTGGCGTGGCTGATGTCCACGGTGACGTCCGGCGTGATGTAATTTGCCGGATCGTGAACCTCATAGAGAAACTGCTCCTTGCAGGTCTGCTCAGAAATCAAGCCTCCGCAGTCCGGCGCTTTGGTGATGTGAAAACTGTCCTCCGTCAGCTCTGCAATGGGGAACCCCAGCTGATCCATATCCGGTACGCTGCGCCAGTCGTACTGGAAGTTGCCGCCGGAACCCTGGCCGCCGCACTCCAGCAGGTGACCCGCCATAATACCCCGGGCCAGATTGTCCAGATCATCATCCTTCCAGCCAAATTCATAGGCCAGAGGCGCCAGAAACATGGCGCTGTCCGCTGCCCGGCCGGTGATGACGGTGTCCGCTCCCTGGGCAATGCAGTCCATGATAGGTTCCCGGCCAAAATAGACGTTGGCATTGACCAGCTTGTCCTTGATCTCGTTAAAGTCTCCCACGTCATCCATATTTTTGAACGCGCAGCCTTCGGCAATCATCTGAGGGATCTGGTCCAACAGATCGTCACCGGTGACATAGCCGATTTTATAGCCATGCATTCCCTGTTCCTCTGCCACGGCCTTCAGGGCCTCCACCGCCCCGGTGATGTTCATGCCGCCGGCGTTGGTGATGACACCGACCTTTTTCTCATACGCCTCCTTGCCGATCTCCTTCATCAAGCTGATGAAGTCCCTGGCATAGCCTGCAGCAGGGTTCTTCATCCGCTGGCGCTGCATAATGGACAGCGTCAACTCCGCCAGATAATCACAGGCCATATAGTTCAAATCTGCATGACGAACCATGTGGATGGCTGCATCCGGGCTGTCTCCCCAGAATCCCTGCCCGCCGCCAATTGATACTTTCTTCACGTCCCGCATCTCCTTTTCCGTCGGTTTTGGTTCTCTTGACGGTTTCATTGTAGCAAAGCGCCTCGGGAAAGTCTTTTGTGGGGAATTCCACAAAACGCAGGGTCCGCTTTCGCAAAAAAACAGCAAGTTGTGTCATATTCGGCACAGCTTGCTGTTTCCTTTTTGTCACTGTTTACTTTTTGTCACTCAACGCTACTCCCAGCTCCGCACACCTGCGGTAAAATGTGCGCCGGCTTAACCCCAACCGCTTCATTGCAGCTGTCCGGTTTCCTCCACAGGCTGTCAGCGCCTCGCCGATGACCTGCGCCTCAAATGTCCGCAGCTGAACTGCCAGCGGCTGATCACTCTGGGGTCTCTGGCCGCCGTGCTGTGCATCCTGCGCTCCATTCCCTTCTTCTCTCCATTCAATCACCGGAAGGCTTCCGTCTGCCAGAATCACAGACCGCTCCACATAGCTCTCCAGCTCCCGCAGGTTGCCCGGCCAGTTGTAAGTTTGCAGTTCCTGATAGATTTGGGAGGAAAATGTCACATTCCGCTGGTACTTCTCGTTGTAAACAGACAAGAAACGATTGGCCAAGGGAATGATATCATCTTTTCGTTCCCGAAGTGGCGGAAGGGATACGGTGATCGTATTGAGTCGGAAAAACAGTTCCTTGCGGAATCGCTTTTCGCGGACCATGGACTCCAGCGGCTGGCTGGCCGAGACGATCAGCCGCACATCCGGCGGAGTACTGCCTCCGTCGCTTCTGGCATCCATCCCGTCTTGTTTGAGAAAATACAAAAGTCGCGACTGGGCGGACAGAGGCAACTCCTCGATCTCATCGAGAAACAGTGTTCCGCCGTCTGCCAGCGTAAATTTCCCCTGCCGCGATTCATCCCCAAAAAGCACTCCTTCGATCAGATTGGATGGTACCGCGGCACAGTTTACCGCGATCAGGGGCTTGTCTCTACGGCTGCTGCACTGGTGCAAATAGCGGGCCATGGCATTTTTCCCGGTACCGCTCTCTCCACAAATCAGCAGCGGAACATCTGTCAGCGCCACCGTGGCAGCCTTTTGGATCGTGGTTTGCAATGATTTACTATAAGAGACAATTCCCAGCCTCTCCGCTGTTTCCTGACTTCGGATTCGCTGAGAGTACTCATCCATGAGTCCAGACATCTGCCGCATCTCTTGGTTGAGCCGATGAATCTTGGTCACATCCTGAAAAATGGAAACTGCTCCCAGAAAGGTTTCTCCATCCCACAGGGGAAATGTCCGGAGCGAAACATACTTTTTGACCGAGGAAACCATCTGCTTTTCACTGGTAAATGCGGTGCGCTGCAGCAGCGTCTGACTGAGCAGCGCACCCGGCTCAACTTCCTGGATAAATTTCCCCAGAATCCGACGCAGCGGCACCCCCAGCACCGAAACATATGCAGGGTTAGCATAAAAAATACGGCCGTCTGCATCCACAGCAATAACGCCGTCGTCCATGTTGTCCAGAATCTGCTCAAACCGGAAGTTCTGCTGGCGTTTGAGCAGATAGAGAAGGATCTCTTTCTGGGCCTTTCCAAAAATATTGCCCTGACTGTTGGCAATGTAAATCGTCTCCGGAAACTCTGCCAGTTCCTCTTCCGTCAGTGTGGAAAGGTCACGCCCGCCCTGAAGCACATGTATAAAATCCGGCTGGTCCTCCGGGCGAATACGTCTTGAAAAATCACGCAGCTTCATGACGTTCTCTCCTTCCGTGTTCCGGGCGTTCTATTGTAGCAATTATGGCATGGCTGCCATTCCCATGCAAGCAGAAAAATTTTCCAGCTCTGACAGGCGGGACCTGCCTGCCGGTGTTCCGCATCCTCCTCTACCCGGAAGGCCGCATTTTGCAAAAGCAGCCTTTCGCCGGACCACTGTTCTTTTTCCGCTGATGTCCCGGACATAAAAATGGTGTGACCAGCCCGAGCAGCCGCTCCCGCCCACAGGCCAATCACACCATCCATTTTTCCATTTGAAATCAGCGCCGGGAATCTGTCCAACGCAAAAGACCTCACCGCTTAATCCAAAGCAGCTCCTGCATCCGCATCGCCGATCCCGCCGGTAATGAAACCGGCAAGATCAGGCCGGTAAAACAGCATCAAAATCACAACCTTACGGGGTCTGCCCAACAATACAGCAGATTTCCGCCCAGGCTCTTTGTCTGCTGTTCCGACGGGATACGGGAAAGCCTATGATTCGATTTTCATGGTCTCCATCTGTTCCTTGGTGACACCGTGCTTCCTGCCGTAATTTTCCCAGTATGTCTCCGCCGCCGCGGCAAACATCTTTTTCGGCAGCGGCATGGTGCCCTGCAAGGTCACATGCTCTCCCCGGGCAACCGCGTCCGCAAAGCGCCTGATTTTCCTTGCCACCAGGAAGCGGAACGGGGAGTCCAAAATTGCCTCGCCGCTGCCGATCTTCAAAACGGCTCCAAAGGGATATTGATTCTGCCGGCAAAACAGGCGCATCATCTCGATAGCCACATCATTTTGCTGCGGCTCCAGAAAGCCGCAGTTGATAAGGACCGAAACCACAGGCTTTTTTTCCGGCGTCTGTACCTCCAGCGCTTTCAAAAAATTCAGCAGAGAGACCGGGATTGCATCCGCATACAGTGGAAACACGAAGAGCAGTTTCGAATATTCGCCCACCTTACCGCAAAGCGCCTGATGGTTGGTTTTGGTAATGTCAAAGTATTCTGTGGTCCCCGGATAGTTTGCCGAAAACATCTGCGCATAGTGCTTGGAATGGGAACGCGGTGCCCTGGGACTTCCATTCAAAATCAGCAGATCCCCCACGTTTTCAGCTCCCTCCTCACAAAATCATCCACCTGGTCCTCCCGGCAGAAGTCGACCCGGCAAGTGCGGAAACTCATGTTGTGCGCATTTCTGGCGATGAGCCGCCGGAAAATGGCCTGCTCCTCTTCCCCCGAATCGCCGTACGCCAGAATGACCGCATCTTTAGGCATCACGCTGCGCTGGACATGATGGGTCTCTCCATGCAGGACGCGGATAAACGCCTGCTGCACCGGGATCGCCCGCTCCAGCATGGTCTTCATGACGGTGTCGTATCCACCGTATCGGATACGGCTCACGTACAGTACCTCCTCGCTTTTTGCAATCAGGGGATAGACGTTCACGGCATCATCCCGGATGACACACCGCCCCGGCGTCTTAGTCCAGCATCCAAAGCATCCCATGCACCCCGCAATCTTCAGCTGGGACAGATTGATCCAGGTCACATCGGTATGGTCGGGAAGTTCAGCCCCAAGGGGGCAATCACTCAGTATCAGCTTCATGGCCGTTTTACACTCCGTTTTCAATTTCTGCTCCTATTATTCCGCAAAAGGGCTGCCATAAGCAGGCCAATAAACTTTTCAAAGGTCCCCTCCTCAGCTGTAAATGAACTAGCTGGAGATTCTCAACACATCGCAGATATTTCCTGCCAAAGTGCGGTCCCAGAGCCGCCGGGTGCTTCCGGTCCGCAGCAAAAAACGTCTCTGATTTCTTGGAAAATCAGAGGCGCTTTTCCTGGTTTCACACCGTTCCGGCCGCATATCCGCTGTCAGGGTGACGCCAGCAGCCGCCGGACGATATCCAGACTCTCCCCGTCGCTGAGAAACTCCTGGGAGGTGAACACGGATGCGGTAGGCCGTCCCCCGATTTGCTGGGGAGCCTGCTTCCGATACTCCCTGGGAGAGGCTCCATACTGCTTTTCAAACGCTCGCTGGAAATACTTGGGGCTGGAAAACCCGCAGGAAATACTGATGTCCAGCAAAGACCGGTCGGTCAGCAGCAACTCCCGCCGGGCCTTTTCACACCGGAGCTTGGCCAGATACTCCTGAAAGGAAAGGCCGAAGTGCTCCCGGAAGAAGTGGGAGAGGTAATAGAGATCTATCCCCAGTTCTTTGGCAAGGTCTCCCAGCAGCAGCTTCTCACAAAAGCCCCCCTCAATCCGCTCTGCCAGGTAGCGCACCCGCTCCTGCCGGGCCCGCTGGGCCGGGCGCTCCGCTTCGCTGACCACTGTAAAGGCGGACACATCCAAAAGCAGCCGGAACAGCGTATTGATACACCGGGCACAGTCCAGTTCATAAAACGGGGTCTTTTCGCAATAGCTGGCCGTCGTCTTCAAAATCTCCCGATAAATTTCCTGATGGCGGGGAGACTCCGCCCGGTGAAAAATCTCCGTACCAAAGCGGACGGACTCCATCTGCGGAAAATACCCGCTGAAAAAGGCAGGGGAGATCTGAATGGAGAGGATCAAAACCGTCCCCGTCTCCGCCCGGAGCTCATGGGGCTGATAGGGGTCAAAGACAAAGAAGTCCCCCTCACCCGCGTGGTACTCCCGCCCCTGGGAGAGGACCTCCACCGTGCCCTCCAAAACCAGATTCACCTCAAACTCCCGATGAAGATGGGGCGTTCTGTACAAAATCCGCACCAAAAACAGGTGAAATCCACGAATGTAGTTGTGAGAGATCAGTTCATACTCATATTTCATACGCCCAGCATACCCCAAAATCGCAAACTTGTCATCTTTTTTCTGCAACTTTGTGGCGGCGGTCCCGGCAGGCCGATGCTAAAATGAGGACAGTGAACGCGGAACGGACCCCAGGGCTGTTTCCGCACAGATCGGGAACTCAGAAAGGAGCATAATGAGCATGAAAAAGGTTCTGCGCTATGGAATGGTGGGCGGCGGCCCCGGTTCCTTCATCGGCGATGCCCACCGGCGAGCCATCGCCCTGGACAGCACGGCGGAGTTGGTAGCCGGCGTCTTTTCCTCTCATCCTGAAAAGTCCCGTCAAACGGCAGAGGAGCTGGGGGTGGACCCCTCCCGGTGCTACGCCGATTACCGGGAAATGGCGGAACGGGAATCCGCCCGTCCCGACGGCATCGACTTTGTGGTGGTGGTGACACCCAACATCTCCCACTATGAGATCTGCAAGGCGTTTTTGAATGCGGGCATCCATGTCTCCTGCGACAAGCCCGTCACCGTCACCTACGCCCAGGCCGCAGAGCTGGAGCAGCTGGCGGCGGAGAAAGACCGGCTGTTCATGGTCACCTATACCTATACCGGCCACGTCACCACCAAGTACGCCCGGGATCTGGTGACCTCCGGCGCCATCGGTGAGGTCCGGGCCGTGATGGCGGAATATCCCCAGGGGTGGCTGGCCCACGAGGATGACCACGGCGGCAAACAGGGCGAGTGGCGCTGCGACCCCGCCCGCTCCGGCGGCGTGAACTGCCTGGGCGATCTGGGTACCCACGTGGAGAACATTGTGGCGGCCGTGACCGGCCTGAAGATCCGCCGGGTCCTGGCCAAGATGGACGTGATCGTTCCCGGCCGGGTCCTGGACGACAACGACTCCGTGCTTGTGGAATATGAAAACGGCGCCTCCGGCATTTACTGGACCAGCCAGGTGGCCATCGGCGCGGACAACAGTCTGCGGCTGCGGGTCTACGGCAGCAAGGGCACCATTCTCTGGTTCCAGGAGACGCCGGAGAAGATCACCGTCATCGACAACGACGGCACCATCCGGGAGATCCACCGGGGCTACGGCGTCATCACCCCCAAGGCCGCTCGGTACGGCCGCCTCCCTGCCGGCCACACCGAAGGCTGGCTGGAGGCCATGGGCAACCTCTATCGCAGCTTTGCCCAGTGTGTCGCCGCCAAGGCCGGCGGCACCTTCACCTCCGACATGATCGACTACCCCACCATCTCCGACGGTGCCGACGGTCTGGCCTTTGTGGAGGCGTGCCTGGAGAGCAACCGTCAGGGCAACGTGTGGGTTTCCATCAACCGATAAGAAAGGAGTATCATCATGGCAAGACCGGTCACTTTATTTACCATTCAGTGGGGCGATCTCTCCCTGGAGGAGATCTGCGCCCTGGCGCAGAAAATGGGCTATGAGGGTCTGGAACTCTCCGCCGCCCATCTGGACATGAAGCGGGCCGCTTCCGACCAGGCCTACGTCCAGCAGGTCAAGGACACACTGGCAAAATACGGCCTTGGCTGCTGGTCCATCAGCAATCACCTGGCGGGCCAGTGCGTGTGCGACACCCTCCCCGGCGCCTACGACGCCCGGCTGGACGGCTTCGCCCCCGCCCAGTACGCCGGCAATCCTGAGGCCATCCAGGCCTGGGCCGTGCAGGAGATGAAGGACACCGCTCAGGCGGCCAAGGCCATGGGGGTGGACACGGTGACGTTCTTCATGGGCTCTCCCATCTGGAAATTCTGGTACTCCTTCCCCCAGACCTCTGAGGAACAGGTGGAAGCCGGGTATCAGCAGGTCAAGGAGCTGTGGAGCCCCATCATGGACGAGTTTGACCGCTGCGGCGTAAAGCTGGCCCTGGAGATCCATCCCACGGAGATCGCCTTTGACTACTGGAGCACCAAAAAGCTGCTGGACGTCTTTGACCGGCGGCCCACCCTGGGCATCAACTTCGATCCCTCGCACTTGGTCTGGCAGGGCCTGGACCCCCAGACATTCCTGCTGGACTTCGCCGACCGGATCTATCACGTCCATATCAAGGATGTCAAGCTCAACCTTAATGGCCGCAACGGCATCCTGGGTTCCCACATCACCTTCGGCGACCAGCGCCGGGGATGGAACTTCGTCTCCCCCGGCCACGGCGATGTGGACTTCGACAACATCATCCGGGCCCTCAATCAGATCGGCTACACCGGCCCCCTGTCCATCGAGTGGGAGGACAGCGGCATGGAGCGGATCTTCGGCGGCACCGAGGCCTGTGCCTTCACCAAGAAGATCAACTTCTCGGCCTCGGATGTGGCCTTTGACAGCGCCATCAAAAATCAGTGACCCGCCAGGCGGGCAGACAGGAGGAGTATTCCATGATTCCCATTGAAGAAGAAATGCGGGGCAAGGTGGCCGTCATCACCGGTGCCAACACCGGCATCGGCCTGGGCTGTGCCAAGGTGTTCAGCGAGGCGGGCATGAACGTCGTTCTGGCCGCACGGCGCAAGGAAAAGGGAGAGGCCGCCGCCGCGGAGCTCAACGCCGCCGGAAACGGTGAGTGCACCTTCTTTCAGTGCGATGTATCCGACCCCGATCAGGTAAAGGCCCTCATCGACTTTGCCGTGGAGAAATACGGCCGGCTGGACACCATGGTCAACAACGCCGGCTACAACCCCATCCACATGGACGCCTGCGACATGAGCATCGAGAGCTTTCAGCGGGTGCTGGCCACCAACCTGATGGGCGAGTTCTACGGCTGCAAGTTCGCCATTCCCCATCTGCGCAAAACCAAGGGCTCCATTATCAACATGTCCAGCATCCTCTCCAAGGTGGGGCAGGAGCAGACCGCCGGCTATTCCGCCACCAAGGGCGGCATCAACTCCATGACCCAGACCATCGCCATTGAGGAGGCCCGCCACGGCGTGCGGGTGAACGCCATCTGCCCCGGCCACATCATGACGGAGATCGTCTATAAGGAGATGGAGCGGGTGGCGGACCCGGAGGCCTATCTGGACCGCTGCAACCACTACTCCTGGCTGGGCCGGGGCGGTCAGCCCGAGGAGGTGGGCACTGCGGCGCTGTTCCTGGCCAGCTCCTGGGCCAGCTACATCACCGGCGTGACCCTCAACGTCTCCGGCGGCATGGAGTTCGGCACTATCCCCAAGTACTATGCCTTCGACGCCTCGGCGGAGAAGATGAAAAACAACACGCAAGAGGAGAATTGACGTGAAAGCGGAACTGTATATCCGGTGCAGCTGCGTCAACGGCGAGGGCCCCGTGTGGGACGAGGCGCGGCAGTGCCTGCACTTTGTGGATGTGTTCGGCAACTGCATCCACACCTGGGAAAACGGTGTGCTGTCCACCGTGGAGGTGGGTGAGAATATCGGCTGCGCCGTTCCCCGCAGCGGCGGCGGAATGGTGGCCGGCCTTCTGAGCGGCTGGTATGCCGTGGACCCTGCAAGCGGAGAAAAGCGGTTTCTCTGCGATCCGGAGCCCAATCCCCGTACCCGCTGCAACGATGGAAAGGCCGATCCCTTCGGCAATCTCTGGATCGGCAACATGAGCCGCAGTCTGGACTCCGGCGCTGGCGAAGCCCAGCCGGAGGCGGGGCTCTACTGCATGAATCCCGCCGGGCAGGTCAAGCCCATGCTGACGGAGCTCTATCTTGGAAACGGCCTTGCCTGGAGCGGCGACGGCCGGAAGTTCTATTACATCGACACCATGCTCCACAACGTCCAGGTGTTTGATTTTGATCCGGACACCCTGACCCTCTCCGGCGGCCATCAGGCCTTCGCCATCCCGGCGGAGCTGGGGCTGCCAGACGGCATGACCATCGACTGCGAGGGCAAGCTGTGGATCGCCATGTTCGGCGGCGGCGCCGTGCTGCGCTTCGATCCGGACACCGGCGCTGTTTTGGAGCGGGTGGAGCTGCCCTGTCCCAATGTCACCTGTGCCTGCTTCGGCGGGGCTGGGATGGATGAATTGTTCATCACCACCGGCACCCAGGGCACGGATCTTGCTTCCTATCCTCTGGCCGGCAGCGTCTTCCGGGCCAGCGTCGGCGTCAAAGGCGCTCCCTCTTACGCTTTCCGGGGCTGAAACACCCGCTGCCGGCAAAAGCACCTCCGGAATCGTTTTGCAAAAGCCAGCACCAGTCATGGTGCTGGCTTTTGCATTTGCAGCTTCCCCACAGGATCGGTCAAATCCGATACTCGCCGTCCGGGACACTGGTTATTTTTTCAAAAAAGAAGTAAATTTTTGTCCATTTTCACAATTTGATTTTGAACTAAAATCAAGCAAATGTAACCAGTTTTGTAACCTTACCGCAGTATACTATGAATATATTTGGGGAGAGGAGGTGACAAATCTATGCAGAACCGAATCCGCAGTAACCCTTACCGTACAACCCTTGTGTGTGTTGATTCCGACCAGGAGGGCCTCCTGACCGGCCGCATTTACCATCCGTACCTTCCGTCCGGCGCAAAGTTTCAAAATCTGATGCAGTTTCTGCTGACCATAGAAAACCTGCTGGACAAGCTGCAGTTTCCCCAGTCGTTCACAGCCCGCAGATCCTTCCAGGCCCAGCCGGAGCCCCCGCTTCCCTTTCCGCCGGAAAGCGAATCCCATACCGGAAAAGCCGCCACCTTCTCCGTGCGCGTGATTTTCCGGCAGAATGCCAGCTGGCAGGGATCTGTAACCTGGCTGGAAAAGAGGAAGGAAGAAAACTTTCGCAGTGCGTTGGAGTTGGTTCTGCTGATGCACAGTGCTGCCAGCAATGGGGACACACTGGAAGAATCCCCATCCAGCGCCTGAGCATCGCTCGAGGAGGCCCTTTCCATAGGGCCTGCGCAGCGGCACTGCGCAAGGAATAGATGTAAAGGCAAACCGTTTGAAAGAGCGGGACGCAAAGCCAGGGGGCTAAAGCGGTACAGGCACCGCCAGGCCAGCCCGGCCGCCATATATTCGATCTCAAGCATTTGGAAAGGAGAACGAAAAAATGGCAAGAAAGAAGTTGCAAAAACTTTTCGCCCTGCTGCTGACCTTCAGTCTGTCCATGAGTCTGCTGAGCGTCGGTGCGTTTGCGGCGGAGGGCGATGACGACGGAAAGATACAGCTGTCGTCTGTGTATCTGCCGGATACTGAAAAAACGCGCTCAGTTCCTTTTGGCACATCTGAGGAATCTCTTCAGCTGCCGGGCTACCTGCTTGGAATCGTAGAACCGGAGGATGTTCCTCCCGCTGAGGTTCAGGCCGTCCAGGAACTCCCGACCGGCAATTCCGCAGGCGACATTGCTCAAACCCCTGAGGATCAGGGCAATACCACGGAAAACCCTGAGAATCAGGGCAGCACCACGGAGGACCCCGAGAATCAGGGCAGCACCACGGAGAACCCTGAGAATCAGGACAATACCGCGGAGAACCCCGAGAATCAGGGCAGCACCACGGAGAACCCTGAGAATCAGGACAATACCATGGAGACCCTTGATGAAATAACGGATGTTAAGAAGGACCCCAATCCTGAGGATACAGAGAAGGTCCCTGTTACCTGGACCTGTGACGACGGCTATACCGGGTGGATAGCCGGGGAGTACGAGTTCACGGCAAAGCTGGACGGCAGCTACGCATATAATGGAGATCTGCCCACCGTTACAGTGACGGTGGAAGAACAGGCAGAGTACGTGGCCCAGATCGGCGAGACTCGGTATGAGACCCTCCAGGACGCCATGAATGCTGTGAGCGAAAACGGGTATGGTACAGTTACCATCACATTGCTGGGGAATGTGCTTCTTGACGATGAAGTCCAGCTTCTGATTCAGCCTGATACCACTTTGGATCTCACCCTTGATTTGGCCAATCATGAAATCGCCGGTGCCCCCGATGCAATTGCCTCCAACCTTCTGATGAGAAATGCTGCAGACAATGCATCGAAAACCGCTGAGATTCAGGCAACTGTGAAAAATGGCACTTTTTCCGGACTGCACGCCAAGGGTACTGCCGGCGGCGGCGCAATCGCGTTCTTTAATAACCTGGTGGTGGAAAATTGTGTGTTCCGTGAAAATTCTTCCGGAAGCGGCGGTGCCATCCAGGTAATTGCCCTGGGAAGTGGCCCCTTGTCAACGGTAGAAATCAAGGACTGCACCTTTATTGGGAATTCTGCCCCCAATGGCGGCGGTGCGGTTTCTGCAACCTGCAATAAAGAGGCTACCTTTGAAGATGTTACGTTTATCGACAACTCTTCCGACAACTTGGGCGGCGCCATTTATACGGCCTATGGCACCGTAGAGATTTCCGATTGTACCTTCCGCGACAATTCCGCCGTCTCCGGCGGTGCCGTCGGATGTGACGCTTCTGCCGTTACTGTGGAGGATTCGACGTTTACTGACAACAACGCCTCCATCACGGGCGGCGCTGCTCACATTCAGGGTGTCCTCGGAGCTGCATCGATGGACATCACCGGTGGCAGTTTCTGTGACAACCACGCCGGATACGGCGGTGCCATTTATGCGGCCACCAATTGCTCGGTGGTTCTCTCCGGCAGCACGGTCTCCTCCAATACCGCGGACACCCATGGCGGTGCCTTCTACACGCAGGGCAGCTGCACGCTTGACATCACCACGGATCTGACGGATAACGAAGCCCGCGATGATGGCGGCGCCATCTACATTAACACGGGAACGGTTACCGTAAACGGCGACCTGACCGATAACAGCGCCGGGCGCAACGGCGGCGCTATCTGCACCTTCTTTAGCACCGTGGATGTAAACGGCACGGTCTCCGGCAACAGCGCTGCTGTCGGCGGCGGTATTTATACCGGAGAAAATGCATACGGCGAAGCTTATGACGGCAAGATCAACCTGCTGGATGCCAGTGTGTACAACAACACCGCGGATGAGGAAGGCGCGGACATCTGGCAGGGCAGCCACAACCAGATGGATCTGAAGGAAGTCGGTTCCGACTGGGTCCTGGAGGAATGCGACCATGTGATTGACGGCTGGTACTATGATCAAAGCAGCTCCCGCTGGTCTGAAAACAGTGCTTGGTTCTTTGCACTGGATCAGCTCTCCGGCACCGCGTGTGTGGCGGATGCAGTTGCGCTGAAAGCTGCTCACAGCCCGACTCCTCTGGACCCCGGTGATCCTGGTCTGCCCGACTGGGAGGTCTCCAAGTCCAAGACCGCCACCAACCTGGATGCTAACTATGAGTCTCAGGTGACACTGTCTCTGCCTGCGGCGAGCTATAAGGGTGACCTGGATGTGGTATTCGTTCTGGACGGTTCCACCAGCAGCGACCAGAATGATCTGGCTGTTGCTGCCGCCGATTTGCTGAGCACCCTGGCCGGCTATGAGAACCTGAATGTCAAGGCCGGCGTGGGGATTTTCGGCGGGTCTACTCCTGTTCTGGATCAGACCCAACTGCTTGCTCTTTCTGACGAAAATCTGAATGCCCTTATGGGGATGATTCAAAACAAGAGTTACGACGGTGATCCGGGACGTTCCGGCAGTAATCTGCAGGCCGGTGTGGATGCGGCGCGTGCATTGCTGAATGGTGATGGTACTGTGTCTGCAGAAGATAAGTACATGGTCATCCTCACTGACGGCGCTGCGCGCATGTGGCATGACGGTGAGGGAAACGCACTCTCTCAGACCTATCTGCCTGATGGCAAAGTTTTCTGGAACAGCAACGAAGACTTTGCGGCGCGTTATCCTACTGGAGAGGAAGCACCGGAGTTTTCTGAGGTATGGGATGCTGGCCAGAGTGGGATCAATATCGGCAAGTATGCCATGACACAGGAGGAAGCTACAACGGCAGATAAGACGGATTCGCGCATTGCAAGCTGGGATACGGTGAAGAACGGTGAGGATTATTTCACCACCCTTGAGGCTGCTACCTACTATGCAGCGACATCGATTGTGGCAGCGCAAAGGACAATGCATGTTCTGTGGGTAGACTATCCTTACTACAACAATGAAACGATCCATGCTCCGTATATTAACAGTTTCAAAGACTGGTTGGATGATAACGGCTATATTACCCGATACGACACAACCACCGCAGAACCTGACGAGGTGTTCTCCGCGGTGGAGGATAACCTGATCCAGCTGGTGGACGCCGGCTCCAAAGTTGTGGATGTGATCGGCTACGGCACCGACAACCAGGGCAATGGGTATGACTTCGACTTTGTCAATGACATTGACGCTCTGACCCTGACCGTGGGAGGCGTAGAACTGGATAAGACGGAACTGATTGATCCGCAGTTTGATGACCACTATGTGACCAGCGCCTATGGCTTTGGCAGCGGTGACCATTATGACTTTATCCTTCGCTATTACGCCAATGGCCAGGACGGCAAGTCCGACGAGTGCTTCGTGTGGGAGATCAACGTCCCTGTCACGAAGGACACTCCTGTGGAGCTGACCTACTCCGTGAAGCTGACCAATCCCCAGACTGACGATGGTTCTTACGGTCAGTTTGACGCCGACGGCAGTGAGCACTATGCCTCCCTGCTGACTAACCTCAGCGCCACGCTGTATCCTATGGACTCCAATGGCAAGCAGGGGACGCTGGAAAACTTCGCCAAGCCCACCGTCAGCTATACGATCAATGACGAGGGCACCAACCCGGGTCCCGGCCCCGGCGGTGATGATGACGATGATGACGATGATGATCATGTGACCATCCCCGACGATGACACGCCCACCACCGACATCCCCGGCGATATCCCCTCCACGGACATTCCTGACGGCGACACGCCCACTACCGACGTGCCCGGCACGGATCTGGACGATCCCGATGTGCCTCTGGCCGATGTCCCCAAGACCGGTGATGCTTCCGCTCTGTGGCTGGCTCTGTCCGCCCTTTCCGGAACCGGACTGGCCGGCGTGACCTTCCTCGGCCGCAAGAAGCACGACGAGGAGTAATTCCCAAAGGCATCTGCAGCATCAGCTGTGACCGCGCTCGACGGTGATCCAATCCCCGGCGAAAACAGTCCGGCAGCTGCATAAGAAATCCCCTGGTGTGGACGGTAAACCGTCTGTACCAGGGGATTTGCTTCTTTTACCGCCTAGGCGCTGTACTGTGTGTCTCCTTCAACCACGCAGGTCTGTATCATTTTTCGCGGCAGACTGCGCCGGTCTCTTGACAAGCGCGGCAGATCGGCCTATAATGCACTCAATTGAATCAGGATCTTCAGGGCGGGGTGCAATTCCCCACCGGTGGTATAGCCCACGAGCCGCAAGGCACGATTCGGTGAAATTCCGAGGCCGACAGTACAGTCTGGATGAAAGAAGATCATGTACCGCAGGAAGTTTTCCTGTGCATGTGAGCACGCTCTGGAATGGGAATCATTCCGGAGTTTTTTCATGCGCAGGGACCGTTGTCGTGTTTCATGGTGCCTTGAACGAACCGTTCAAGGCACCTTTTTTGTTCGGAGGCTGCATATGGAAGATTTGGATTACATGCGCCTGGCCGTGGAGCTTGCCAAGCGGGGAACCGGCTGGACGTCCCCCAATCCGCTGGTAGGCGCCGTACTGGTCAAGGACGGGGAGATCATCGGTCAGGGCTGGCATGCAAAATGCGGCGAGCTCCACGCGGAGCGGCACGCCCTGAAAAACTGCACCGCCTCTCCCCGAGGCGCCACCTTGTATGTCACACTGGAGCCCTGCTGTCACCAGGGTCGCCAGCCCCCCTGCACCGACGCCATCTTGGAAGCGGGCATTGCCCGGGTAGTGGTTGGTTCCTCGGACCCCAATCCGCTGGTGGCCGGCAAGGGGCTGGAGCTGCTCCGGCGCCGGGGCGTGGAGGTGGAAAGCGGAGTTTTGAAAGCGGAGTGTGACGCCCTGAATCCGGTCTTCTTCCACTTCATCCAGACCCGACGGCCCTATGTGGTGATGAAATACGCCATGACCATGGACGGTAAGATCGCCACCCGCACCGGTGCCTCCCAGTGGATCACCGGAGAGGAGGCCCGGCAGCGGGTCCACCAGGACCGCCACCGCTACACCGCCATCATGGCGGGCGTTGGCACCGTTCTGGCGGACGACCCCCTGCTGACCTGCCGGATGGAGGGCGGCAAGAATCCGATTCGGATCATCTGCGACACTCACCTGCGCACACCGCTCCAAAGCCGCATCGTCCACACCGCCCGGGAGGTCCCCACCATTCTGGCCGTCTGCGGAGAGCAGGCCCGGTACGCCCCCTATGAAGCCGCCGGGTGCCGGGTGTGGAACCTACCCTGCCGGGCGGGCCACGTGGACCTGGACACACTGATGGAGCGCCTGGGCGCAGAAGAGATCGACAGCGTGCTCCTGGAGGGCGGCGGCACGCTGAACTGGTCGGCATTGGAAAGCGGTATCGTGGAACGGGTCCAGGCCTACATCGCCCCCAAGCTCTTCGGCGGGGCAGAGGCCAAATCCCCGGTGGCCGGAACCGGCGTGGAACTGCCCGCTCAGGCGGTACAGCTGCAAAATACCACCATCACCCGGCTGGGGCCGGATTTTCTTCTCGAAAGTGAGGTCGTGGGACATGTTCACAGGAATTGTTGAAGAGATCGGTGTCATTCGGCAGATCCGGCGGGCCGCCCACTCCTCGGTACTGACCATCGGGGCGGATACAGTGCTCTCCGATCTCAAGATTGGTGACAGCGTGGCAGTCAACGGAGTCTGCCTCACCGCCACTTCCCTGGGCAGCGGCTTCTTTACCGCCGACGTTATGCATGAGACGCTGCGCC